>Ga0169931_10000274_pt1 | contig 84414 bp, 74 predicted proteins | sample Kivu_15m_20L_FD_129675 | JGI IMG/M metagenome (GOLD analysis project Ga0169931, IMG submission 129675) | Freshwater microbial communities from Lake Kivu, Western Province, Rwanda to study Microbial Dark Matter (Phase II) - Kivu_15m_20L... | ecosystem: Environmental > Aquatic > Freshwater > Lake... | reverse complement strand
ATGGTCGGCATGGGGCATCGGCACGACCTAAAATGGACAGGGAGTGACTGTAAGACTGTTTCGACAGCGAGTTACTGTGAACTGTCAAGAATCACCGACCTTCAAGGTCGGTGAGTATGTCAAGAATATATGATAGAAACATTAATTGAGCCATTACAATATAGCTTTATGCAGCGATCGCTGATCATCGCCATTATAGTCGGCTTGCTTTGTGCGGTGGTGGGCAGTTACTTAATGGTGCAAAGATTAGCCTTACTGGGTGATGCCATTAGTCATTCTGTATTACCAGGGTTGGCCATTGCCTTTATCCTGGGGGGAAATATATATTTTGGCGCATTTATAGCCGGTGTTGTGAGTACAATGGCTATAGCTGGGATTAAAACGCGATCGCCCATTAAAGAAGATGCTGCTATGGGTATAGTGCTTTCAGCTTTTTTTGCCCTCGGTATTACTTTAATTACCATAATCCAGAAAAGTCAAAAAATCGACCTAAATCACTTTCTGTTCGGCAACATTCTGGGCGTGACATCCCAAGAGGTGCGAGACACTGCCATAATTGCTGCTATAGTTTTAATAGTAATTTTTCTTTTATACAAAGAACTGTTATTTTACACCTTCGACCCAATAGGCGCTCAAGCTGCGGGTTTGCCAGTTAATCGCCTCAACTTTGGGCTAATGTTGCTCATTGCCTTAACTATAGTTGCCAGCATGAAAACTGTAGGTGTAATTTTAGTGTTATCACTTTTAATCACACCGGGAGCAACCGCCTATCTTTTAGTTAAACGCCTATATCAAGTGATGATTTTAGGGGCAGTTATTGGTGTTATTTCCAGTATTAGCGGGATGTACCTCAGCTATTTTTATAACTTGCCCTCCGGTCCTGCCATTGTTTTAGTCGCATCGGGATTATTTGTCTTGGCATTCCTGTTTAGTCCCAGACACGGTATTATTAAGGTGTTACGCATTTAATCTGTATAAGCCTGGGGTAACCAGACTGGTCTGGTAGTGAGGGCTTAGTACTGAGGGTAGTCAAAGTGTGCCGACACCAAACGGGACAAAATATGTTTATGAAATACGGATTATTGGATTAAGCAGCACAACAGCTTACTAAGGTGAGGGAAGCGAAAAATATCAAACCCAGACTTTAATATTAGATATTATATCACAAACTAGCTGAAATTGATCAGCTAATCTAGTCATAGCAGTTTATTCTTGAATGTAATGACCACAATTAGTCCCACAATTTTAGCTCTAGATTTTGATGGTGTAATTTGCGATGGATTAATTGAATATTTTGAAGTAGCCTGGCGTACTTACTGTAAAGTTTGGTCGCAGCCAGATGATACAATCCCAGATGATTTACCTTTGAGATTTTATCGCCTCAGACCTGTGATTGAAACAGGTTGGGAAATGCCGATATTGATCAAAGCCTTGTTTGATGAAATTCCCGAAGCAATAATTACTCACGATTGGAAGACTATCACCCAGCAAATATTATTAAACCATAACCTGGACTCCCAAACAATAGGTGCTACACTAGACAATTTCCGGGATGAATGGATTAACACAGATTTAGAGGGTTGGCTGAGTTTGCATAGATTTTATCCGGGAGTGGTGGAAAAAATTAAACTCACCATCGCCAGTGGGACTAAACTATACATTATCACCACCAAAGAAGGACGCTTTGCCCAACAGCTATTACAACGAGAAGGGATAAACTTACCATCAGCAGCGATTTTTGGTAAAGAAGTTAAGCGCCCTAAATACCAAACACTGCGGGAATTAATCTACAAAGCCGAGGAAAAACCAGTTAATGTGTGGTTTGTAGAAGATAGACTGAAAACATTGCAGTTAGTGGAACAACAAGCCGACCTGGAAGATGTGAAACTTTTTTTAGCAGACTGGGGCTATAATACCGAAACAGAAAGAAAAACAGCCCAAGCCCATAGGCGCATTCAGCTAATAACCTTATCCCAGTTTACTAAACATTTCACTGGGTGGCTGTAAAAAAAATAAAACCCCATAATACTTATGATAAGATTAGCATCAATATGTTATCTCAACTAACACAAGCGATCGCCACTGTTAACATTCCTGCTGATTGGATTGGTATTAGAGCAGTTAGAAAAAAATCTTCTACTCGTCATGTTCGGGATGGCTTACCCCAAACCAACGGTAAATCCATAAACATGGGAGCCATGGTAGAAGTATTAGTTAATGGTTGTCTCGGTTACGCGGCCACAAACTCCCTAGAATTATCCTCACTGCAAGCAGCAGCCCAAGCAGCCTATAAACAAGCCATAGCAGCCAGTCAATGGTGGATATATCCCTTTACAGAAAAACAACGCCCCAAAGTTGTGGGTGAATATTACTCACCCCACCTACAACCATTAGATACTTTCAGCCCTGAAGAAATCAACCATTTATTAATACGGATCTGCCAGACATTAAAAATTGATGACAAAATTGTTCAAACCACAGCCAGCGCCACCACCACCGAAAGAGAAACTTGGTTTGTCAGCAGCAACGGCTCAGAAGTTTATCAAAAAATCATTTTCATAATAACTCACTATGCAGCCACTGCTCAAGATGGTTCCATAGTCCAACAACGCAGCAACAACGGATGGCAAGCACATTGTTATCAAGGAGGTTGGGAACTATTAAAACAAGAGCAACTGTGGCCGCGAGTGCAGCAAATTGGCGAACAAGCCCTGGAACTATTAACCGCCCCAGAATGTCCCAACACCCGCACTAACCTAGTTTTAGCACCAGATCAAATGATGCTACAAATTCACGAAAGTGTGGGACATCCCCTAGAAATTGACCGCATTTTAGGAGATGAGCGCAACTATGCCGGTGGTAGCTTTGTCAAAACCAGTGACTTTGGCAAATTGTCCTATGGTTCCCCCTTAATGAACATCACCTTTGACCCCACAGTACCGGGTGAATTTGCCAGCTACGGCTTTGATGATACAGGCGCAACAGCAAAACGAGAATATGTAATCAAACAAGGAATACTACAAAGAGGCTTAGGCAGTTTAGAAAGTCAAGCCAGATCTGGTATATTGGGCGTAGCTTGCGCCCGTGCTTGTTCATGGAATCGTCCCCCCATTGACCGCATGGCTAATTTAAATTTAGAACCGAATTTAGAACCTGGAAACGCTTCTTTAGCCGAAATGATTAGTAGTATAGAACATGGCGTTTACATGGAGTCTAATCGCTCTTGGTCAATAGATGACCGTCGTTATAAATTTCAGTTTGGTTGTGAATATGCCAAATTAATTGAAAATGGTCAATTCACCACCACTCTGCGTAACCCCAACTATCGGGCCACCACCCCAGAATTTTGGCACAGCCTCATCCACGTGGGTAATGCTGATAATTGGGAAATGTATGGTACGGCTATGTGTGGCAAAGGTGAACCTAATCAAGCGATTTGGGTAGGACACGGTTCCCCTGTTTGTGTGTTTGCTGATGTGGAAGTTTTTAGTCATTAGTCATTGGTCATTAGCTGCTATTTTTTACCATGAGACTTGTTGAATTATCTGATTTAGAAACCAACTTTAATCGTCTGATAGAAACTTTACTCGCTAAAAAAAGACCAACTGAGGAATTTACCCTGAGACTCAGTAGCGAACATAGCCAATTTACTCGCTTCAATTATGGTAAGGTGCGGCAAACAGGTTTAGTTGCTGATGGTTCCATACAATTCACTTTAATGGACAATCAACGTTGCTGTTTTCTTTCCTTTCCCTGGACTGGTAGCTGGGATATAGATTGGCTCACAGCACACACAGCTTTATTAGAATTGCGGGAAGAGTTAAAATTACTACCAGTTGATCCTTACTTGGTTTTACCATCAGGTAATAATACCAGTCGAGAAGTTAATTTTGGGCTGATACTACCCCAAATATCAGTAGTACCAGCGATATTAACGCAAGTGGCAGAGTTAGATTTTACGGGGATGTATGCCGGGGGGATAGTAATTAAAGCCTATGGTGATTCTCAAGGTCAAAAACACTGGTTTGCAACAGATACTTTTACATTAGATTACTCTATCTTTAATGAACATGGACAAGCGGTTAAAGGCATATATGCCGGTAGTTGTTGGGATGAAACCGCTTACATTGCCAAAATTAACGCCGCTAAACAACACCTGCAATTAGTTTCCCGTCCCCCCAAACAACTAACTAGAGGAAAATATAAAACTTATTTCGCCCCGGCTGCTGTGGCGGATTTATTAAGTATGCTTTCTTGGTCAGCTGTGAGTGAAGCTGATTTACAACAAGGAAACAGCGCCTTGGCTATGCTATCCCGCCAAGAAAAACAACTTTCCCCCCTGTTTAGTTTAAAGGAAAACTTTAAACAAGGCTTTGTGCCACGGTTTAACCAATGGGGAGAAATGGCACCCTTAGAATTACCCATCATTACACAAGGGGTTTTAGTCAATACCTTGGTTAATTCTCGCAGCGCTAAAGAATATAATAAAACAGCCAACGCTGCCAATAGTTCGGAAACATTACGTGCGCCAGAGGTGAGTCCGGGTAATTTAGGAGTTGATATTATTTTACGCAACTTAGATACAGGTCTATATGTATCCAACCTGCATTACTTAAACTGGAGCGATCGCCCCACAGGTAGAATTACAGGTATGACCCGTTATGCTTGTTTTTGGGTAGAACAGGGGGAAATCATCGCCCCCATTGATAACTTACGCTTTGATGAAAGTCTGTATCACTTCTGGGGAGATAACCTCATAGCACTGACCAACTTTCAGGAATTTATCCCAGAAGTGGAAACTTATGAAGGTCGGCAATTGGGAGGTTGTCTAGTTCCAGGGATGTTAGTTAAGGATTTTACTTACACCTTGTGAAGCGGTGTTAAAATCATTCATCTTCTATCAGTCGTAAAGGTTGGTATTGATAAAAGGTTGCAGGAATAAGCCTGAACAATACCACTTTAGTTTTTATGTTTAAATATGTTTTAATACGTATAAGCGCAAATAAAACACAGCTTATGGGTAATTATGGTTACAAAATTATCAATGACTCTTTCGGGGTGGATCTTGGCGTAACTGTTGCCGCCCATTGGTGATAATACGTAACATATCTTTTAAATCTTGTTCTATACCTTCTAAGACACTATCGGCGTATTCATCAGCCCCGTCTTCAATTTCTTGGGCTTGAGCGATCGCATTTTGTCGTAATTGGTCTAATTCTTGTTGACAACTGAGCAGCTTCTGATCAATTTCCGCCATGGTCGCCTGCATCATGGCATCACATTCTTGCTGAACTTTACGCCGTAACTCTTCAGCCTGCTGTTCTGCTTGCTTAATAATATCACTGTGGGCTAAAATTTGCGCTCTTTTCCCTTGGGCAGCTTCAATTACCTGCTGTCCATATTCTTCAGCTTCTAGCAAAATCTCATCTTTTTGTTGCAGGATAGTAGCAGCTTGCTGAAAAACCTGTGGTAAAGAAACGCGAATAAAATCAATTTGTTCTATTACCTTATCTTCATTGATCAAGGTGCGACCAGTCAAAGGAATCCGAAAACCATAGAGAATTAAATCTTCTAAACGGTTCAGTTCCTCCAAAATGTCTACACTTCCCGTTGGTGGGGAATGTTCTCCGTTATTGGGTTGGCTGTGGGATGGGTGTGATTGTAACATTTGTATATATCAGGGGCAATTTGTTGGGGAACAAGATGGTCAATAGATCCGCCAAACCTTGCAATCTCTTTTACCACACTACTACTTAAAAAACTATACTCATTTGATGTGGCTAGAAAAACTGTTTCTATTTGGGTGGAAAGAGTTTTATTAGTATGAGCCATTTGCAATTCCACCTCAAAGTCAGAAATTGCGCGTAAGCCTCGTAATAAAACCTGTGCTTGTCTTTTTTGGGCATAGTTCACGGTCAGACCATCAAAACCGTCTACTTCCACATTCGCAAGATGTTTAGTAGCTAGACGAATCTGACGGAGTCTTTCCTGGACGGTAAACAGTGGTATTTTTTGAGGATTCCGCAACACAGCCACAATCACCAGGTCAAATAACCGACTACCACGCTCGATGATATCAAGATGACCTAAAGTAATAGGGTCAAAGCTGCCAGGATAAATAGCAATCACAAAATGTTTTATGTCTCCAAGCTACTTAAGCCAGTATAAGACATTAAGGAGCCAGTATAGTATTATTAATTTCTCCTCCCCCGTTTTTTGATTACACCTGTAGCAAAATTTGTTTTAATTACTTTAATTACTGTAACTGTTTTCTAATGTTATTCTTCCATGGTGTTAGATGTTTCCACTTTGCCTTTAGCTTTTCAATTCACTTCTCCTGGTCCTGTGATTGTGGAGATAGGACCAATTACTATCCGTTGGTATGGGTTGTTAATTGCTTCAGCTGTATTAATCGGTGTCACCCTTTCTCAGTATTTAGCCAAGCGCCGCCATGTCAACCCCGATTTAATCGGTGATTTGTCTATTTGGCTGGTCATCGCGGCTATTCCCGCAGCAAGGCTGTATTATGTTATATTTCAGTGGTCTGAGTATTCCCAGCACCCAGAACGCATTATTGCTATTTGGCAAGGAGGAATTGCCATTCATGGGGCTATTATGGGAGGAATTGTAGCAGCTTTAATTTTTGCCAAGGTCAAACACATATCTTTTTGGCAATTGGCTGATTTAGTGGCTCCTTCTCTCATTTTAGGGCAAGCTCTAGGACGGTGGGGAAATTTCTTTAACTCTGAGGCTTTTGGTCGTCCCACTAATTTACCTTGGCGGCTATATATCCCACCAGAACACCGCCCTCCCGAATTGATTAATTTTGAATACTTCCATCCCACATTTCTGTATGAGTCACTGTGGAATTTAATGGTATTCGCTTTGCTAATAATGTTATTTCGGCGTGGTTTATCTCATCACTTCCGCTTGCGGGTAGGTACAATATTTTTAGTTTATTTAGTTACCTATAGCTTGGGTCGTGTGTGGATAGAAGGTTTTCGCATTGATAGCTTAATGCTTGGACCCTTGCGGGTAGCTCAATTTGTCAGTTTAATGGGGATTGTTGTGGGATTAGTTCTTTTAGCTTGGCTATACCTGCTTAAACGCCCCTTACCTGATGTAGTCCCACCACCAGCCCATGAGGAGGTGAGGGGATGACAAATCAACTAAAAATGAGAAAATGCCCTAGAGTATTTTCTAGGGCTTAACCAGGGTGCATCTACCATATATTTCTACTAGGAATAAAGGGTTAATCCGGAAAGTAACTGCAAAAATCTCCAGGAGTATTTTGGGGTGAAAATTGCTATTTCTAGACAATTACTGAAAATAAAATCATAACTGGGTATGAAAAACAATCAAAATATTCTATCTCCAGCAGTTTACATTGTGGGGGCGGGTCCTGGTGATCCCGATTTATTAACCGTTAAAGCCCAAAAGTTACTGGCTGTTGCAGATGTAATTTTATTTGCTGACTCTTTAATTCCACCAGAAATTTTACATCTATGCCGCAAAGATGCAGAAATTATTCCTACGGCTAATAAAACTTTAGAAGAAATTTTAGCACTGATCATTCCCAGGGTGCGATCGCATCAATCTGTGGTTCGTCTCCATTCCGGCGACCCCAGTCTTTATAGTGCTGTTCATGAACAAATGCAGTTATTAGCAGCAGCTGATATTCCCTTTGAGGTCATTCCCGGTATTAGTGCTTTCCAAGCCGCAGCAGCCAAACTAAAAATAGAATTAACCGTCCCCGGTTTAGTTCAGACCATCATTCTCACCCGTATTAGTGGGCGGACACAGGTCCCCCACCGGGAAGAATTAGCCGCACTGGCTGCACATCAAGCTAGTCTTTGTCTTTATCTGAGTGCGCGTCATATTGACAACGCCCAAGCCAAGCTTTTAGAACATTACCCCCCCCACACCCCCATAGCTATTTGTTATCGCATCGGTTGGGCTGATGAAAAAATTATAGTTGTTCCCCTCCAGCAAATGGCAGAATCTACCCATCAAGAAAACATCACCCGCACCACACTTTATCTCATCAGTCCAGCCCTGGCCGCAGCAGTCCCACAACCTACCTCCTCTCTACCGCGATCGCGTTTATATCATCCTGAACATGATCATATTTTTCGTTCTTCCTGTGGTGCAGCCAATGATATCACCGTGTGATCGGTTATAAATCAGCAGGATTACAACGAATTTCTAACATGAAACCATCAGGGTCATAAAAGTATACACCCCTACCAGTGGGGCGACTAACCGGACCGTGAGCGATGGCTATGTTATGTTCTTTTAACACTGCCACAGCTGTGTCAAATAATCGCGGGTCTATATCAAAAGCCAGATGGTATGCTCTAGTAAAATTCTTGTCGGGGTTAGGGTCTGGTGGTGATAATTCTGGTTCCCAAAATAAATCTAAAATTGTGCCATCGGGCGTTACAAAATTAGCCACTTTCCCCGTATTTACCAGTTCTGTTAATGTAGCTGGTATTTCATCCCCTGTCATTTCATGCAAGCCTAAAACAGTACCGTAAAAGTATCGTGATGCTTGCATATCTTTAACATTGAGAGCAATATGATGTACCCCACGCAAATTCCCGGCCACAAGATTGGGTTTGACAGTAGTAATAGGCTGCATCCAGTAAACTCCTCCTGTTCATGTGGGTTAACGCCGATATTCGTCGCCACAGTCGCCAATTATTTTATACAAATCCCGTGACTGACGACATATGGAATTAATGCCATCGTGATCTTCTGCATCTAGTTTAAAACTAAATATTTTATCATTGTCTTCTCTATGCTCAGATATACCCAGTCTAGCCCCGATGATCACACCCCCCACTGCTGGCTGATCTAAAATGTAACGTACTGCCACATTAGCAATACTTACACCGTGGCGATCGCTTATTTGCTTGAGTTTAGACAACAATTCTAGAAATAATTGCCACCCGCCCCAAGCATCCACCATATTTTTATATTTTCTTAAGCTGACTGTAGTTAATTCATACCCCCGTGGTTCTGGTTTACCCAAATATTTTTCTGATAACAAACCACCGCACAGAGTACCATAAGTTAATAGTTTTATATCATGCTGTTGACAAAACGGAACCATATTCACCAAAGGACGGCGATCAACTAAAGAAAATTGTACTTGATTAGAGACTATTTTAATGCCCGCATTGAGAATAATTTGCAAATGTTCCGTATCAAAATTAGTCAAAGCCAGATGTTTAATTTTCCCTTCTGATTGCAGTTCCGCCATATATTTTAGGGCATCTAAATAATTTTTATCCCGATACTCCCACCAATGGAACTGGATTAAATCTAAACATGGGACATTCATCCTTTTTAAGGAAATATTAATATTTTCTTCTACTAGTTGTTTAGTCATTTTTCCTGGACGAGGAACCCATTTTGTCAAAGCTTGGATATTATTTACAGCGGCTTCCCCACGGGTATGAATCAATTGACGGCGAAACTCACCAATAAAATCTTCCGCAGGTCCATAATGGTCTGCTAAATCCCAAGTAGTAAAACCTGCATCCACATATTGAAACATACTTTCAATAGCAGCTTTAGGGTTGATGCGTCCATGTCCACCGGAAACCTGCCACATACCATTGAGTATTCGGCAAATATTCAAATCTGGGGTTAATTGCAGTCGGCTTGGTTCTGATAACTTCATTTTTTTTCTTATTTTATGGAACTTAGGCAGAGGTAAATACAATAGCGGGCAAGATGCCCGCACTACAAAAATTTTGCGCCTTTGAGTGATATATAATTGTTTTTTATCCTGAGCTAGGAATTAAGAATTTTTTAATTGAATCAATTCCACTTTATAACCATCTGGGTCTTCCACAAAAGCGATCACTGTAGAACCGTGTTTCATCGGACCTGGTTCCCGGGTTACTTTTCCGCCCAGCTTTTTAATCTCTTCACAAGTGGTGTAGATATCATCAACACCAAGGGCAATATGACCATAACCAGTACCCAGGTCGTATTTTTCCACTCCCCAGTTATAAGTTAACTCTATAACAGTATGATCACTTTCCTCACCATAACCGATAAAAGCCAAGGTAAATTCTCCCCCTGGATAGTCTTTTTGGCGTAGTAATTTCATGCCCAGGATATCACAATAAAACTTTAAAGACTCTTGTAAATTGCCAACCCGCAGCATTGTATGTAGTAATCGCATATTCACCTTTTGTTTAATTATTTTCCTTCATATATTATCAGCAGTTGACACTAAAAGTACAAAACGAACTACAGAGACACTCCAATTGTTCGTAGTAGGGACTTCAGTCCCGAAACCCACCCCACCACTAGCCCAGAAACATGGACAAATATAACTCCCACAGACCTTTGTCTGGTAGGGATAAGATATTGTTAAAATTTTGTTAAAATATTGTTAACATGGTATGTTGGTTTGTAGTAAAGACAGGTAAAAATATTAACACTCCATTGACTTATTAGCAAAATCCTGTTATGTTTACTCCATAAAAGGAAATATTCTTTAATATCTGCCTAATTAGTGCCGGAAACGCATAAACTAACCATTGGGTTAGGGCTAAACAGTCAAGTCTTCAACCTCAAACACCATAGAAACAACAACAAAACACCAATGACTAAATTTCTGGATACTGCCATTGATGCAATTGTCGCTCGTGAAATTCTCGACTCCCGGGGCAGACCAACAGTAGAAGCAGAAGTGCATTTAGCCAATGATGTTATTGGGCTGGCGCAGGTTCCCAGTGGTGCATCCACTGGCACATTTGAAGCCCATGAACTGCGGGACGGGGATAAAAGCCGTTATGGAGGTAAAGGGGTACTGAAAGCGGTGCAGAATGTCAATGAGGTACTAGCACCAAAGTTATTAGGTTTAGATGTTCTTAATCAAGAACTGTTAGACCGGACAATGATTAGTTTAGATGGTTCGGGGAATAAATCTAATTTAGGTGCTAATGCCATTTTAGCGGTTTCTCTGGCAGGTGCTAAAGCTGGTGCAGCATCTTTGGATATTCCCTTGTATCGTTATTTGGGCGGACCTTTAGCTAATTTGTTACCAGTGCCGTTAATGAATGTGATTAACGGGGGGGCGCACGCAGCTAATAACGTAGACTTTCAAGAGTTTATGATTGTTCCTGTGGGGGCTAGTTCCTTCCGGGAGGCTTTGCGCTGGGGTGCTGAAGTGTTTACCACTCTCAGCAAGGTGCTAGATGACAAGGGCTTATTAACTGGGGTGGGTGATGAAGGCGGTTTTGCTCCTAACCTAGAGTCTAACCAAGTGGCTTTAGAATTACTGGTGGCTGCTATTGAAAAAGCCGGTTACAAGCCAGGGGAACAAGTGGCTTTAGCTTTAGATGTGGCTGCTAGTGAGTTTTACCGAGATGGGCAGTATGTTTATGATGGTCAAGCCCACACCCCTGCTGAGTTTATTGACTATCTGGGTGAATTGGTCGAACAATATCCTATTGTTTCCATTGAAGATGGTTTACATGAGGAAGATTGGCCAAGTTGGCAACTGCTGACAAATAAATTAGGTTCCCGGGTGCAGTTGGTGGGGGATGATTTGTTTGTTACTAATGCTACCCGCTTACAAAAAGGCATTGAGGAAAAAGCGGGTAATTCTATTTTGATTAAACTCAATCAAATTGGCTCACTGATAGAAACTTTAGAAACCATTGACTTGGCTACTCGCAACGGTTTCCGGTCAGTAATTAGCCATCGTTCAGGAGAAACAGAAGACACCACCATTGCTGATTTAGCGGTGGCTACCCGCGCCGGTCAAATTAAAACAGGTTCCTTGTGTCGCAGTGAACGAGTAGCAAAATACAACCGCTTGCTACGCATTGAAGATGAATTAGGCGATCGCGCTGTATATGCTGGTAGTGTAGGTTTAGGACCGCAATAAACCATTATCACCACTAGTGGATCACAACTAGGGAGGGGGAAAGCTAAATTCCCCATTCCTGTGGGTTTAATTAAGGGTAAAATCCTAATTTGGGCAACCCCAAGGTTTCATCCCAACCCATCATCAAGTTCAAACACTGTACTGCTTGTCCCGCTTGTCCTTTAATCAAGTTGTCAATTGCTGACATGACAATTACTCGCCCGGTGCGGGGGTCTACCTCTAGACCAATGTAACAAAGATTAGTACCACACGCCCATTTAGTTTGGGGATAAATACCACTTTCGCACACTCTCACCCAAGGGTCGTTACGATAGAAAGCTGTATAAATGGTGATTAAATCATCTCGCACCAGTCCAGGGTCACGCAGGGTGGCGTAGACTGTGGATAAAATACCTCGCACCATGGGGATAAGATGGGGGGTAAATTGCACGGTGACTTCATGACCTGCTAGGTCAGTACAAATCTGCTCAATTTCCGGGGTGTGGCGGTGAGTTACAACACCATACGCTGCCAAAGAGTTATCAGCTTCAGCCAATAATAAGTTGACCTTGCCTTGTCTTCCTCCCCCAGATGTGCCGGACTTGGCATCTATAATGGCACTGGCTGGGATAACTAAACCTTGTTTTAACAGTGGTGAAAGTGCCAACAGACTGGCGGTGGGATAGCAACCAGGACAGCCCACTAATTGGGCTTCGGCAATGCGATCGCGGTATAGTTCTGGTAAACCATATACTGCTTTTACTGCTGTGAAGCCATCGCTTCTGTCAATACCATACCACTGAGTGTAGGTTGTTAAATCCCGGAAGCGATAGTCGGCGCTTAAGTCCAATACTTTACATCCTTTAGCACACAATTGGGGAGCAATTTGGCAAGCCAAACCATTAGGTAAGGACAGAAATACCACTTCACAACGATGAGCAATAACTTCTGGTTCCACTGGTTCTATAGGGAAGTTAACCACATGAGCCAGATGGGGGTACAGGTCGCCAAAAGATTTACCCGCACTACTATCACCGCCTAAATAAACTATTTCTACCTCTGGATGCTCCATTAGTAATCTTACTAGTTGCACTCCGCCATAGCCTGATGCGCCAACAATTCCCACCGGTACGCGCCTGAAATTACCCATAATGATCAAATCCCGTTTTTAGTTAATATAGTTGTCAATTATCAAGTATCAGGGGCAAAATGTCAGGCAATCAGGGAATAGGGAACTTCGTGTTAGGTGACCTCAGTCCCGTTAGTCCCAAAATTGCTGATGTATTTGCCTGCTGAATAAACAAGCTACAATCTAAAATAAGAAAATGTTAAAAAAATTTACTTTTATTAAGTAGTAGTTTTCCGTGACACAGCCTAAGCCTACAGGAGAGTTTGAGTCTGACTCCGCCAAGGAAAACAACACCCCCACGGGTGTCACTCCTCACAACTCAACCCCAACTTTTAAATTTGATTCCATTAACGCTGCTTTGGCGGACTTAAAAGCCGGTCGCGCCGTTGTGGTGGTGGATGATGAAAACCGAGAAAACGAAGGCGACTTAATTTGTGCCGCCCAATTTGCTACACCGGATATGATTAATTTTATGGCGGTGCAGGCTAGAGGGTTAATTTGTCTGGCGATGACAGGGGAACGCCTAGATGAATTAGATTTACCCTTAATGGTGACAAACATCACAGATACTAACCAAACGGCTTTTACTGTTAGTGTGGATGCCGGCCCAGAATTGGGAGTCACCACAGGCATTTCTGCCGAAGACCGGGCCCGCACTATCCAAGTTACCCTCAACCCTGCCACCAAACCCACAGATTTACGCCGTCCTGGTCATATTTTCCCCATTCGGGCTAAATCCGGGGGGGTACTCAAACGGGCAGGACATACAGAAGCCGCGGTTGACCTATCTCGCCTAGCAGGACTATATCCAGCAGGGGTAATTTGTGAAATTCAAAACCCGGATGGTTCCATGGCACGGTTGCCAGAATTAATTGAATACGCCCAAAATCACCATTTGACAATTATTAGTATTGCTGATTTAATCAGTTATCGTTTGCAACATGATCGTTTAATATACCGCGAAATAGTCACAAAACTACCCAGTCAGTTCGGTCAATTTGATATTTACGCCTATCGTCACACTGTAGATAATACAGAACACGTTGCCATTGTCAAGGGCGACCCGGCTAATTTTCAAAATCAGCCAGTTATGGTGCGGATGCACTCTGAATGTTTAACTGGTGATGCTTTGGGTTCTTTGCGTTGCGACTGTCGGATGCAGTTAGTGGCGGCATTAAAAATGATTGAAAATGCCGGTCAAGGTGTAGTGGTTTATCTGCGCCAAGAAGGCCGAGGAATAGGATTAATTAATAAACTCAAAGCCTATTCTTTGCAGGATATGGGACTAGATACAGTAGAAGCTAACGAGCGCTTGGGTTTTCCTGCTGACTTGCGGGATTATGGTATGGGGGCGCAAATACTTATGGACTTAGGCATTAAACAAATTCGCCTGATTACTAACAACCCCCGGAAAATTGCTGGAGTCAAGGGTTACGGGTTAGAAGTGGTTGATCGCTTACCATTATTAATTGAGGCTAATGATTACAATTCCTACTACTTAGCCACTAAAGCCCAAAAACTGGGGCATATGCTGCTACAGACTTATTTAATCACAGTGGCAATTAACTGGCAAGATGACCCGCAATCAGTGACTCAACGCTATGAGCGTTTAGAAAAATTGCGGCTCTTAGCCAAAAACAATCATTTACTACTACAAGAAGAAGCCCGTCCCCTGGGGTTAGCAGTGTTTACTCAACCATCCCTAACAGTACACTTGGGTTTTGATCAACCAAATGTAGCTAGTCATGACTGGTATCAACAACCAAGTCATCCTTACTTAGAAGCCGTTTCTGTTATTCTTGACCATTTGGTAACTTTGCCTTATGTAAGTAAATTAGAATTTTTAGTTTCTTCTGGTAGCGACCCCCTCACTAACTTGCAAGTGAAATTAGACCGCCAGAGTTTTACTTTTAATACCCCACCTTCTACCATATGCCATGGGCTGGAAACTCAAAAAATTTACAGTTTCATTAGGGAGTAATAAGCTGTTACGCATTTAATTTGTATAAACCTAGCGGGTATGACTTGTACTGAGCGTAGCCATGGTATACCCGCAATACCAAGTTTTTATTAATTCAAAATTAAGGGGGCTTAGGGGAGTCTGAAGTGTCTAAATTCGCCATCTAAAACTTTTCAAACACCCTCTTAGGAAATAACGTTGAATAATTAGTAATTTATACGTCCCCATGATACCATCATATTAACCACAAATCAAGGTGAAATCATGGCTACAAATCGTTCTAGTGTTCCTTTTTACCTGCAAACTTCAACTGGTAACAATAATACTTGGAATTTTTCTTCACAATCGTCGCCATCTGATGTATATGGAGATGCCATCCAACTACAGGCACAATCCCGAGGAGGAAATGACACAATTACCGGTAGTTCAACTAGAATAAATTATTTATATGGCGATGGTTTTATATTAGTTAATTCTGCTGGCGGTCAAGATACTATTACTGGTGGTAGCAGCACAGACTATATCTATGGAGATGGTTATATATTAAAACCAGATACCAGTGGTAACAATGGTTTTTTAGTAGGCGGGGTTGATATATTAAATGGCGGTAATGGTAATGATTTTCTCTATGGTGATGGTTACCTGATGACAAGTGCCACTGGCGGAGGTGATACATTAAATGGGGGTAATGGTAATGATTTTCTCTATGGTGATGGTTATTCTCTAACCAGTAGCACAGGCGGAAATGATACCATCTATGGTAATTCTGCCGGGGGGTCAGACAGTAACTATTTGTACGGTGATGGTTATATTTTATCTCAATCCAATGGTGGACTTGATTTATTAGTAGCTAATACCTCTGGAAGTAATCACCTGTACGGGGATGGTCATATACTCAAGAATAGTTCCACAGGTAATCAAGATATGATGTATGGTGGATCTGGTAATGACACCCTCTATGGAGATGGACTGTTGTTAGATAACTCTACTGCTGGTAATGATGAGTTAGTTGGGGTTTTTGGCGGATTGTACGGTGGTGCAGGTGATGACACTATATATGGAGATGGACTGTCTTTAAAGAATTCTACTGCTGGTAATGACACTTTATACGGTCAAGATGGTAATGACACCCTCTATGGAGATGGACTGTCTTTAATTAACTCCACCCCTGGTAATGATGTATTGTGGGGTGGCCCTGGTAATGACATTTTGTACGGAGATGCTCCCACTATTGCTTATGGTTTTGTTCAGGTTTATGGCGCTGACAGATTTATCTTTGCACCAGGGGATCAACAAGATACAATTATGGATTATCAGCAAGGGAGAGATAAATTAGATTTTTTCACTTCTTTTGGAGTTACCAGCCTTATTAATTTGAATGCAACTATTACCCCATCTGGAAATCTAACTGTAATTGATTTCGGTGGAGGTGATGTTTTAACTTTAAATGGGTCTTTTACTTTGACTGATAGTGATTTTTACCAGGGATAAAACCACAAATGTAGTGCGGGTATACTATGGCTATACTTCGACTACGCTCAGTACAAGTCTAGCCCGCTACTACTGCTTAATATTTCCCAATCCAAATTTGCTCCTAGTTGAGCTAGTTTATCTACATCTTCTAAATTATCTAGATAAGGTAGACAACCTAAAATAGGGGTGTTGGTGAGAGATTTAATCAAATCTGATGGTGTCCAGTCGGCTATTTCGCCTTCTGTACGATATTCAACACAGTTCAGAACTATACCTAAAAGATTTACATTGCATTGCCTAGCTAATGCCACATTAGCTACAGCTTGAGCGATCGCACCTAATTTTACTGGTAGTACTATAATAGTGGGTAGCCGCCAATCCCTAGCTAAATCTGCCACTGTCAACTCATCAGTGATGGGGGAACCTAAACCGCCTAAAGCTTCCACTAGCAAAAACTCACGCTGCGATCGCAACTGAGAAAAAGTCTGCCATACTAAGGCTAAATCTACTCTGCGATTTTCTTTAGCTGCTGCTATGGGGGGGGCTAGGGGGGCTGCAAAATACAAAGGTGTAATTTCTTCAACAGATTGCTGTAAAGAAAATAATTTTTGATATAGTTCGCGATCGCCTACACCCGATTGAAGGGGTTTCATAATTCCCCAACTACGCTGGGGATAATATTTTTGCCAATAAGCGGCCAAGGCTGTAGTTACAACAGTTTTACCAGCCCCGGTGTCAGTACCAGTAATTAGTAATGTGTTCAAGAATCTTGTAAATATAAACAATTCACTTCAATTGTAATTCTTAATTGAAAACTTGAGATTTATTCTGGGGTGTTATTTTCGCCGTTCGGTTCTGGGCTGATAGATGGAATTTCATCTCTGGGTGTTTCTATGGGTGTTTCTATGGGTGTAGGTGTAGATGTAGGTGTTTCTATGGGTGTAGGTGTAGGTGTAGATGTTTCTATGGGTGTAGGTGTAGGTGTAGGTGTAGGTGTAGGTGTAGGAGTTTCTGTAGATGTGGGTGTAGGTGTAGGTGTAGGTGTTTCTGTGGGTTTTTCTAATGTCACATCTAAACTGTAATCACTAGCGGCAATTTCTGGCTCTGGAGTTAACTGAATAATATATTGACCACCACTGGGCAATATTCCCTCATAATTGGTGACATTTTCGGCATTAGTATTAATTGGTTCTTCATTTTCATCTAAAATAGATAGTAGAGTACCGTTACTTTGGTCAATGGATACGGTTAACTTGGCTCCTTCCTCCCCAGAGAATGTATACTGAATAATTTGATTTGACTGAATAGTATCTTCAACTGTGGTAGTGTTGGGGGCTGTCCATTTGAGCCGTCTGCTAAATATTTCCGGTTTAACAATGGTAGGAGTGGGTTCTGGTGTCGGTGTTTTTTCTCCACTGACAATTGGAGAAGGAAAAGATTGAGGTGGTGTGAGATCCGCTAATTTCTGGGGCTGAGTGCGGATATAACTAACCAAAGCCCAAGAACCAACACCTGCTAAAATTACTACTGCACTACCAATAGCCCCAAGTACCAATGGATGATCTAAAATTGACCCAGAGCTACTAGACGAAACTGACTCAGGTGTTGATGGTGACAGTGACTCCCGGCGACCACCCACCGCCACTGTTTGCAGTTGAGATACTTGTGGAGTGGGGATACTGGGTTTTTCTAAAATTTCTAATGCTTGAATAACATCGCCCGCACTAGGGAAGCGATCGCCTGGTAAATGGTTTAACATCCGGTTGAGAACCTGGGCAAATTGTGGATTGACTTTAACCCATTGTTGCCAATTCCAAGTTAGTTGGGTAGAATCAAGTAAGACACTGGGTTCCTTACCTGTTAATAAAACTATAGCCGTCACAGCTAGTGCATACAAATCACTATTAGGGTAAGCTTGTCCTGTTTGCAGCTGTTCAACGGGAGCAAAGCCTAATTTACCCACCGTAGTCAATGAATTAGTTTGATCTGGAAACTGTAACCGAGTTGCCAATTCCTTCACCACCCCAAAGTCGATTAACACAGGCTGATGATCGCTGGCTCGCAAGATGATATTGTCTGGTGAGATATCCCGATGAATAATTCCTCGACTATGAATATGGTCTAAAACCGGCAGCAAAGACCGTACTAAGTGTAATACTTCTGTCTCAGTAAAAGTTTCACCCCTGGGGAGGCGTTCATTTAACAGAGTCTGGTAAGTTTTACCTGCAACGTAGTCCTCAACTAAAAATAAGCGTTGGTATTGCTCAAATCTTTCCCGAAACTTTGGCACTTGTGGATGTTGAATTTGATATAAAGTTGCAGCTTCTCGCTGGAAAAGTTCCTGTGCTTTTTCCCAAGCATCACCCCCCGTTGGTGAAATTAGTTCTTTAATGGCGCAAAGCTCGTTAAAGCGGCGCTGATCTTCTACCAGATAAGTTCTGCCAAATCCTCCTTCTCCGAGAATTTGCATGATTCGATAACGGTTTTGCAGGATAGAACCAACTGTAATGGGTGCTTGCATAATTTAGATGTGATGGCAGTAAAGAAAAAAATAACTTACTGTGTTTTATATAAGCTGTGTAAAATTTATTTAACTATATATTTAACTCTATTTTGACGCTGATCGCCAACTCGGTCTAAAAGATGGCAAAAACTCACCCTCACCGCCATGAAATAACCACTAAGGGAAGATCAATCTCAGGGTTTTTTGTGGCTTAATAGGTTAATATCACCATGTAACCATAGCATCTGCCCTCAATTCTCACAACAGGTCACAGCTAAATTATCCACTCTGAGGACTCCCAGGAGGTGATTTACCAAAAAACACTAAAATAAATGTGAGCAAATGGGAGCAAGAAATAATAATATTAAGAAATGTTTATATTTTTTTATGAAAGCTTTAAGAAAACTCACAGATGTTTTTTTTAGGCTAATTCAGTTAAATCTGCCAAATATCTAATGATAATATTGCCATGAATGCACATCGAGGATCTGCTGTGCTTAGTTCTACCAGTTTAAAGGTGCAACCAGCAGCCACAGGAATCAGTGAAAATCACCGCCTGCGGCTATTTTCTGGCTCTGCCAATGTACCACTATCTCAAGAAGTCGCTCGTTATCTAGGGATGGACTTGGGTCCAATGATTCGCAAAAGGTTCGCGGATGGAGAACTATACGTTCAAATTCAAGAATCTATTCGCGGTTGTGATGTTTATATCATCCAGCCAAGTTGTCAACCTGTTAACGACCACTTGATGGAATTACTAATTATGGTTGATGCTTGTCGTCGGGCTTCTGCACGACAAATAACCACAGTAATTCCTTACTATGGCTATGCTCGCGCCGACCGGAAAACGGCAGGGCGAGAGTCTATCACCGCCAAATTAGTGGCTAACTTGATTACCAAAGCAGGGGCTAGTCGTGTTTTAGCGATGGATTTGCACTCAGCACAAATTCAAGGCTATTTCGACATACCTTTTGATCATGTTTACGGTTCGCCAGTAATTTTAGACTATCTGGCTAATAAACAACTGTCTGATGTTGTGGTTGTGTCTCCCGATGTGGGTGGTGTAGCAAGAGCAAGAGCATTTGCCAAAAAGCTAAATGATGCCCCATTAGCTATTATTGATAAACGTCGTCAAGCTCATAATGTGGCTGAAGTCATGAACGTCATTGGTGATGTGAAGGGCAAAACAGCTATTTTAGTGGATGACATGATTGATACCGGCGGTACAATTAGCGAAGGCGCACGCTTGCTGCGTCAAGAAGGCGCAAATCAAGTATACGCTTGTGCAACCCATGCTGTTTTTTCGCCTCCTGCAAGGGATCGTTTGTCTGGTGGTTTGTTTGAAGAAGTGATTGTCACTAATACAATTCCCATAGCAGAAGAAAATCGCTTTGCGGAATTAGTAGTGCTGTCGGTGGCTAATCTGTTAGGGGAAACAATCTGGCGCATTCATGAAGATACTTCTGTAAGTACTCTGTTCCGCTAGGAAATAGATTGCTGTTACTTTGGTGGCAATTTAATATTGAAAAATATGAGGTATGAAGTATGAAGTATGAATTTTTTTTCGGACTTCAGCCTTCATTTTTTTTAGCTATTAGTTAGCTAAAAAAAATCTGAAGCCACCACCAGCCTAACACTCTCTTTCTAGGGAATAGGAAACAATCCAAAATCTAAAATTGATGAACAGCGAAAAAGTAACGGTGCGCTCTGTTTATACTGTCACTGATGAAGAATTGATGCGGATGAGTTCCCAAAACCCACAACTGCGATTTGAACGCAACGCTGATGGAAGTTTAGAAACTATGCCGCCAACTGGGGGAATTTCTGGAAACCGAGAAATAAAAGCAGGCGCTTATTTGTTGGCTTGGGTGGAAACTCAAGATTTAGGAGAGGTTTTTGGTTCTAGCACGGGTTTTAGATTACCAAATACTGCAATCAGATCACCAGATGCTGCTTTTGTGGCTAAAGGACGTTTATCAGGTAATTGGGATCAGCAGGAAGACGCTTTTATTAATTTAGCTCCTGATTTTGTCATTGAAATTCGTTCTCAATATGACAGTTTGGTGAAACTAAAAGCCAAGATGTTAGAATACATCACCAATGGTGTGCAGTTAGCTTGGTTAATAGACCGTCAAAATCAGCAGGCTTTAGTTTATCGGCGGGATGGTTCCATAACTCACTATCCGGCTACGGCGGTTTTGACCGGTGAAGATGTTGTCCCCGGTTTTACGTTAACTTTACAAAAATTGTTGTAAGTTATTGACATACTCACGGACCTTCAGGCTCTGGTCAGAGCAACCTCACTCATTTTCTAGCGGTAATATAGCGGTTCTCGCTGCTTAGTGAGGTACATCATTAGCAAGCAGGATGCTCGCGCTACAAGACGATCATTTACATTTGTATCTCACGTGTTTAAGAAATGCTATATTAGTGTTAATTATTACATAAATAATTAACAATGTGCTTAAAGAAAATATACGTTTTTGCATAGCTGGGAAAAAAGCGCCCGGAATTGTGACAATTAAGCTAGAATTATTAAAGGTTCTTTACAGAATTTGCTAAACACCAAGAATTCTGTTACAGCAACTAATCCAGTATTTACATTCAAACTAAAAACTTCCTCGCTAAGTTCACACTAAAGATCCTATGACGCTCCCAATTCGCAACGTCGCCATTATCGCCCACGTTGACCACGGCAAAACTACCCTGGTTGATGCGCTCCTGAAACAATCTGGTATTTTCCGAGAAGGTGAAGACGTTCCGGATTGTGTCATGGATTCCAACACCCTGGAAAGGGAGCGGGGTATTACAATTCTTTCCAAAAATACAGCCGTTCGCTACAAAGACACCCTGATCAATATTGTTGATACCCCCGGACACGCTGACTTCGGTGGGGAAGTGGAACGGGTATTAGGCATGGTTGATGGTTGTTTGTTAATTGTCGATGCTAACGAAGGGCCAATGCCCCAAACCCGCTTTGTATTGAAAAAAGCTCTGGAAAAAGGACTGCGGCCTATTGTTGTAATTAACAAAATTGACCGCGCCCAACGAGACCCCCACCTGGCTGTAGATAAGGTTTTGGATCTGTTCTTGGAATTAGGAGCAGATGAAGACCAGTGTGATTTTACCTATCTGTTTGCTTCCGGTATGGCAGGTTATGCTAAGGAAAGCATGGAAGCAGAAGCGGTAGATATGCAGCCGTTATTTAATGCTATTCTGCAACACGTTCCACCACCTGTGGGAGATGTCAATAAGCCTTTACAATTGCAAGTCACCACCTTAGATTATTCTGAATATCTGGGGCGGATTGTAATTGGTAGAATCCATAATGGTACTATCCAAACTGGGCAACAAGCAGCTTTAGTAAAGGAAGATGGTACTATTGTCAAGTCCAAAATTAGCAAATTAATGGGATTTGAAGGACTAAAGCGGGTGGAAATGACAGAAGCCAGCGCTGGTTATATTGTGGCTGTGGCTGGTTTCGCTGATGCTTATATTGGGGAAACCATTACCGACCCCAACGAACCCCAAGCCTTACCATTAATTAAGGTAGATGAACCAACTTTACAAATGACCTTCTGGATTAATGATTCACCCTTTGCGGGTCAGGAAGGTAAGCTAGTAACATCAAGACAAGTACGCGATCGCTTGTTACGGGAATTAGAAACCAACGTCGCTCTGCGGGTGGAAGAAACCGACTCTCCCGATAAATTCCTGGTTTCCGGTCGGGGTGAATTACACTTGGGGATTTTAATTGAAACCATGCGCAGGGAAGGTTTTGAGTTCCAAGTATCTCAACCGCAGGTAATTTTTAGAGAAATTAACGGTCAACCTTGCGAACCTTTTGAATTGTTAGCCTTGGACGTTCCCGAAGATGCTGTGGGTAGCTGTATTGAACGATTGGGACAACGCAAGGGCGAAATGCAAGATATGCAAGTGATTGGTAATGGACGCACCCTGTTAGAATTTATTATTCCCGCCCGTGGTTTGATTGGTTTCCGGGGTGAATTCATGCGTTTAACTCGCGGGGAAGGAATTATGAACCACAGTTTCCATGATTATCGTGGACTCACTGGTGAAATTGAAGCGCGCAACAAAGGCGTTCTTATTGCTTTTGAAGAAGGTGTTTCTACTTTCTACGCCATGAAAAACTCGGAAGATAGAGGAGTATTTTTTATCACACCCGGTACTAGAGTATATAAGGGGATGATTATTGGAGAACACAATCGCCCTCAAGACCTAGATTTAAATGTTTGTAAAACTAAGCAGTTAACTAATCACCGCGCTTCTGGTGGTGATGAACTAGTACAACTACAAGCACCAGTAGAAATGAGTTTAGAAAGGGCTTTAGAGTACATCGGACCGGATGAATTGGTGGAAGTGACACCAGAATCAATTCGTTTGCGGAAGGTAACTAAGAAGTTCGCCAAACGATGAACTACACCACCCCTCCCGTCCAGGAGGGGTTTTAAACTATAGCTGTGGCACGATTAGATATACTAACTTTTAACCGCTTCAACATTGCTGAACGGGCTTGTAAAGCTAGAGTGTCATCTAAAGGAGACAAAGCGATCGCCTCCTGATACTTTAACTGCAAAGCTGTTTTGATCAACCAGTCAGCCACAAAAGGATTTTTAGGTAATAGAGGTCCGTGGGAATAGGTGGCCACGGCATTCTGATAGAATGCTCCTTCAGTACCATCCTCACCGTTATTACCTAAACCATACACCACACGCCCCAGGGCTTCCACCTCACCTAACTGAGTACGTCCCCCGTGATTTTCAAACCCGACTAAATAAGGTTTAGTCCCCGTCATTTCTTCTAACTCTCGCGCCAGACGAGAAGCCGTAACTTCAACTACTAAATTACCAATACACCGTTTAGTATTTTCCCCAGGATGTACAGAAACTAAATCCAGTATTCCCAAACCTTGAATACGTTGACCCAAAGCAGGTTCATAATAATTTCCCAGTAGTTGGGGAGATCCACAGGTAAATACCCCCGGTGTACCATTTTCGATTTTATCACGCATGGCATCAGCTTTCGCTCCTTGCAAATCACGCATGACAATTTCTTGCTGACGGTCCTGTGCGCCCCCACCAACTATAACATCAACATTGTTAATATCAGCAGCCGTGGCATTTTGATCTAGTGCTACCACAGATACATCATACCCCCGCCACTGGGCGCGCCGTTGGATAGTAATCACATTACCGCGATCGCCGTAGGTACTCATCAATTTAGGATATAACCAGCCAATAGTTAATTTTTTAGTCATTGGTCAACAGGTTAATCATAAAACTCTCGATTGCTGATCAAGCATAGCATCAAATGTTTAAGATGCAAATTGCCAACCTGTGAAAATGTAAATATAAGTAAATATAAGTATTAAATATAAGTAAATATAAGTAAATATAAGTAAGTATAAATGATCAAATCCTCTCAACTATAAAACTAATTGCCAAATTAAAAAAATATTTATCAAAATTTCATTTTTTATCTTTAAAAGTCGAGTATGGTAATTAAATGCTGATTTTGAGGTTTTATGGAGATTACTTATGCAGGTTATTGAAGCTCCTAACGTTGCCGTCATTGCTAATGAAAATGCCGTTCCCGTTTCTCAACTACCCACCATATGGCAGGATATAGCAGCAGGAAGAGCAAATGTAGGCATCAAGCAGCCACAAAGTTATGTAGAAATGGCGCAGTTATTCCAATATAAACTAGCCCTGGGTGATGTAGACTTATTTAGTGAATGTCCGGAATTATCTGGTTTTAAGTCGGCATTTTGTCAGTTATTCGGACAACTAGGTTATGAAACCTTAGAATTTTATGGACATGACTTCTTAGTTGATAGCTATCCAAATTTTACCCAACTCCTGGAAGATGTAGAATCACAGGGAAAAAAATATGCCGATGCTGTCAAAGTAGCACACATTGGCTTAGAACTGTTTCAGGAATTTGGCTATGAACTACCCGCTAGTTTTTATCATGTACACCTAGCGCCAATTTATCGAGATCATATATTTGAAGAACGGGCTTTACGCTTTGACAAAAGAGATATAGTCCACAAACGGGCTTGGGATGCTGTGTTACATGGGGGAAAAGTATTTGCTATCCAAATGAAAGTACAAAGCATAGCTTCTCAATACGGTTTTACTTATCATCATGGTTGCGGTTGCAATTCTCATTTATCTTCTATTGATACATCCCATGGTGAATTTAGCTATGAATTAACCGCCGAAAAATATCAACGCTGGATCAGAAGTTTTATCTGGACTGCTTGGTATGAATATGCCTTCTTTCCCATTGTCCCCAATACCAGCTATTTAGTGTGATTATCCTCAAAGTGGTGTTGCTACCTAGGAATTAACTTAAAATAGCATCATTGGTGATTGGGTAGGTAGGAGATATGACAGTTTCCCTCAACTGTCATGTTCGGTCATGTTCGCTTGATTACTTATGATTACAGCCGAATCACCCCGTCCTCACCGCTTGCGGTGAGGGGTGTTTTGGATTTTGGATTTTATCATGTTTAATTTGCAGAAAATTCACTCAATTTTGCCCTGAGTTTCTTGTAAATGACTCAATAACCAATTGGCTGCGGTTGCTCTACGAGTTTGTCGAGGTCCAAACTCACCGATTTTATAACCCTTAAAACCTAATTTTTCCTTAAGTATTTGTTTATTTTCCTGAGAAATAGAACGGGTTAATTTCATAGTGGCCGGGCGACTAGCAATAAAATCAGGTGGTTCTGGGTACTCCTCTTGCCATTCCGGTCTGACTTGGCTATTATCCCATTTGCCCGTTACGGAGTCATGGCGATAGCCTAAATAATGCCATACTAACCGATGAACTGTATCATCATCAATTTGCTCATTGATAATTGCCCAGATTGTTTCTGTATTTAATGGTGGCAAGTTAGACATAAGGCATTAATAATTTACAATCCACTTAAATTGTATCCTAGATAGACTGCGAATACAGAATATATAAAAAAACTCTACCTAAACCTACACTTCTGCACCCCTGCGCCTGTAACGTGATCCAATCAATCAGCAGTAAAGCAATTGACACTCCCCATATATTTTTCTGCTTTAGGTAAATATGGCGGGTTTTCCTCATGATTGCCATTGCTATCAGAGTAGAAGTACTCCAACCCTACATCAATGCCAATTTTTAAAGAACCAACGACGGGGTTTTAAACCCATTTTTAGATAAAATTGGATAATCCAAAATCCAAAAATCTAAATTACTACTCGATGCAATAGCTGATCCTCAAATAAGCTCTCAATCAATGTCCTTCGGGTGAGTATGTGGATTACCTCACAAGATACATTAATTAATACAATTATCGGGGACTCACACAAAACCATGAGTGCAAATGTCACTATTTCTCAAAATCCTTTACTCAAAGGTTCTGGCTTACCTCCTTTCCAGGATATTCAACCAGAGCAAGTAGTACCAGCCTTCCAAGAGTTATTAACAGAACTTGACCAACAGATCACCAACTTAGAGGCTAATATCCAGCCCACATGGAGCGGTTTATTAGAACCACTAGAAAAGCTGACAGAACCGCTAAACTGGAGTTGGGGCATAGTGAGCCATTTAATGGGTGTGAAGAATAGCCCAGAACTACGGGCAGCTTATGAAACTGTACAACCCCAAGTAGTACAATTCTTTAACCAGCTTGGTCAAAGCCAACCTGTTTACCACGCTCTCCAGGAACTCCGGGCTAGTGACAACTGGGACACTTTAGAACCAGCCCAGCAGCGAATTGTGGAGGCAGCCATCAGAGATGCTAAACTTTCCGGTGTGGGGTTACAAGGAGAGGCAAAAGAGCGTTTTAACGCCATTCAAATGGAACTAGCGGAATTGTCCACCAAGTTCTCTAACCATGTCCTTGATGCCACCACAGCCTATAGCTTAACCTTGACCACACCAGCAGAAATTGAGGGGTTACCTCATAGCTTACTCAGTTTAGCAGCACAAGCAGCCCGTGCCGCAGGGGTAGAAAACGCCTCCCCAGAAAATGGCCCGTGGCGCATCACTTTAGACTTTCCCAGCTATGTGCCATTCATGCAGCACAGCGCCCGCAGGGACCTACGGGAAAAACTATACAAAGCCCACATAACCCGCGCCTCATCGGGAGATTTAAATAATCAACCCCTGATTGAGCGTATTTTAGAATTACGGCAAGAACTAGCCACCTTACTCGGGTTTGAAAATTATGCTGAATTGAGTTTAGCCAGTAAAATGGCTCCCAATGTAGCCGCAGTAGAAGCGTTACTAGAAGAACTACGTCAAGCCAGTTATCATGCAGCTGTGCAAGACCTAGAACAACTCAAAGCCTTTGCCGCATCCAAACAAGCACCAGAGGCGGACAATTTACAACACTGGGACACCAGTTTTTGGGCAGAACGGCAACGAGAAGAAAAATTTGCCTTTACTGCTGAAGAACTACGTCCTTACTTTCCCTTACCCCAAGTGTTAGATGGCTTATTTGCACTTGTCAATCGTTTGTTTAACATCACCGTCACCCCCGCCGATGGTCAAGCCCCGGTGTGGCATGAAGAAGTGCGTTATTTCCAAATTACCGATGACAACGGCACTCCCCTTGCCTACTTTTACCTAGACCCATACAGCCGTCCAGCCGAAAAACGGGGCGGTGCTTGGATGGATACTTGTATTAATCGCCGCAAAATCGCTGAGAATGGTCTCACCGCCGTTCGTTTACCTGTAGCATATTTAGTATGTAACCAGAGTCCCCCAGTAGACGGCAACCCCAGTTTAATGACCTTTGATGAAGTAGAAACATTATTTCACGAATTTGGTCATGGACTACATCATATGCTCACCAAAGTAGATTACACCGCAGCAGCAGGCATTAACAATGTAGAATGGGATGCGGTAGAACTACCCAGTCAGTTCATGGAAAACTGGTGTTATGAGCGCCCCACCTTGTTTGGTATGGCCAGACATTATCAAACTGGTGAACCCCTACCAGAGCATTATTATCAAAAACTCCTAGCGGCACGCAACTACATGAGTGGTAGTGCAATGTTGCGTCAAATTCACTTTAGCCAAGTGGATTTAGAATTGCACTGTCGTTATCGTCCCGGTGGTGATGAAACTGCCGCCGATGTGCGTCATCGCCTAGCCAAAACCACCACAGTTTTACCCCCATTACCAGAAGACGGTTTTTTATGCGCCTTTGGGCATATCTTCGCTGGTGGTTATGCCGCTGGTTATTACAGTTACAAATGGGCTGAGGTACTTAGCGCTGATGCTTTTGCCGCTTTTGAAGAAGTCGGTTTAGAAAATGAAGCAGCCATACAAGCCACGGGTAAACGTTACCGAGATACAGTCTTAGCTTTGGGTGGTAGTCACCATCCCATGAAGGTGTTTGTATCTTTCCGAGGTCGTCAACCCAGCACAGTTTCTTTACTTAAGCACACTGGTTTATTATCCACCGCGGCGTAAGGGAGACAGAACATAGGTTTAGCAGGGTGGGGTGATTCCGGTTTAATTAATCACATCAGTTGCGGGCAGTATGCCCGCAATACAAGATTTTGATCATTTATTTGACATCTCCCCCGGTTAAAACACAGGAGATTCTAAAATCCTATAAACTTTCCATGATTAAAAAAAATAAATATTGATTAAAAATCATAACTAAAATAATAATTCATAAACTTATTTAAGCTAAATTTAGAATATGCTTAATCATTGCCACCTAGTTTAAAAGTTAGTTAATAAAGTGCAGAAAAACTCAATATTAATTAACTATTTGCCATTTGCCGCCTGACTAGGTGATTGATCAAGAGGTTGAAACATTCAACTAAAGCAAGTAATAAGAGTAAACGAGTAAACACCAAAGCAACTTTAACGGCGAGAAGTAACAATGATTCAAAAAATTCTGTTAGCGGTTTCTGGGTTGGGTCACGCAGAAGAAATGCTCAAAAGCTTAAAAGAAATGCCATCAATCCAATCTGCAAAAGTTACAGTTTTGCATGTTGTCACTCCCCAAAGTACTGCTGCTGCCATGACAGAAAAATGGGAAGAGGGTGGTAAAATTCTAGCTAATGCTATTGTGTCTCTAAATTTAGACCCTAGTATTGTGTCTTCAATTTTGCGCCAAGGAGACCCTAAAGATGTTGTTTGCCAAGTAGCAGATGAAATAGATGCAGACTTAATTATTATGGGTTCACGGGGACTCAAGCGTTTGCAATCAATTTTATCTAACTCCGTTAGTCAGTATGTTTTCCAGCTTTCTTCTCGCCCCATGTTGCTGGTGAAGGATGATATTTATGTCAAGAGAATTAAGCGGGTTATGGTCGCCATGGATAACTCCGACTCCGCTAAAAAATGCTTAAGTTTGGCACTGTTTCTTTTAAGAGACACCCAAGGCAGTCAGTTATTTTTAACTCATATTACTACAGATTCCCGTGGCAAAACCGCTAAAGGTACAGAAACTAACCCAGAAAAAGATTACATCTTAGCTCAATCCGTTGCCGAAGCCCACAAATACGGTATCAACGCTCGTTGTGTCACTGGTATCGGCAAACCAGGTGAAGAAATCTGCCGTTTAGCAGAAGAGTTAAATACAGACTTATTATTACTCGGCTCTCCAGACCGTCGCCCATCGGTGGCTAAGAGTTTTGTGGATATAGACAGACTTATTGGCGCTTCTTTGTCTGACTATGTTCGAGTGAATGCAACTTGTCCTGTGTTGTTGGCACGCACTGCCAGTTAAGCACTCACCCATTTAATTTGTGTAATCTTCGTACTGGGCGTAACCATAGTGTGCCTGCACTACCTGTAGCATTTGTTATGATAAAGGTGTTGTAGTGCAGGTATCTGGTTCCCATAAAAATGTACCTCACTTGGGCAAAAGTCGCCATATCTAATAAATTGAGGTTTGCAGGTGTTCAATAAAAAACCCTGCACCAATGGTGTAGGGGTTGTTTATGTTATTTACCAATCTTAAGAATCTTTTCCACCTTCACGGCTAGCAGTTTGGATGTAAAGAACTATTAAAAACACTGCGGGAACTAAAACGAACAGAATGCTCGCTACAAACCCTAGGTCATTCACTTGCATAGCAAGAAAACCTCTCTTTGATTTTGTTTTTTATTGACATACTCACCTACTTAGAAGTTCGGTGATTCTTGACGCTTCACTGCAACTTGCTACTTAAGTAGTCTGACAGTCGCTCCCCGTCCGTTTAAAGTCGTGCTGATGCCTCATGCCGACTGCCTTTATATTATAACACAATAAAAAGCCGTTCTAGAAGGACATTTTAGGCAACAATTTTAGAATAACATGGTCCCTGCCAGTCCTAGCTCAATTTTTTCCGAGGGAGAAGTTAGGGTTTAGTTATCACACTTACTGGACCATTGACTAGGGTTTGACAAGCTAGGCGATAATTATCAGGCTTTTTCTTAAATTTACGTTGCTCTACATCAGTACGGGGAGAAAGATGTTCTATTCCTTCCACTATCTCCACAATACAGGTAGCACATTGACCATTGCCACCACAATTAGTCAACTTACCTATGATTTTGTATATATCAATGCCATTTTGCATGGCTTTGATCCGCAGATTAGCTCCATCAGCAGCTATTACTTCTTTATTTTCTTTGACAAATTTAATGTTACCCATAAGTGATTCATACTTCCTTGAGTTTCGTACAGTTTCCGTACACTATACTACTTAATTTTGGGGACTTGTTACAAAATATTAATAAATATCAAGTTTGACAGGAAATTGCCAAAAAAAATAGGACAGGTAATATACCTGTCCCCAGAATTGGTGATCAGTTAGCTTACCTGAAGCCAACAGCTGCTTGCCATACAAAAGCCAGCAACAAGAAGAAGACGGGAATAACTGGGAGAACATCCACCAAAGGATCTAGAATTTGGTAAGCTTCAGGCAATTTTGCTAATAACAATGCTGCTTCCATGTTGGTTTAAATCCACCTATCTAACATAGACTTCATAATTGAGATGTATCTTAACACGGTTTAGGCAGTCTTGAATTTAATACTCAACATTTTCTACTGTGAGCCAGTGGGCAAATTCTTGGGTAAAGCGATCGCTGAATATAGCTTTACGAATCTGTTGGGTAAAGCGAATCAATTCGGTAATGTTGTGAATACTCAATAATGTGTAAGCTAAAATTTCCTGCGATCGCACCAAATGAGATATATAAGCGCGGCTAAAGTTTTGACAAGCATAACAAGGACACGCCGCATCTAACGGTGTATGGTCTTCACGGAACTTAGCATTTTTTAAATTCCAACGTTCACCTTGAACAATTGCCGTACCATGTCTAGCCCACCGGGTGGGAATAACACAATCAAATAAATCTACACCAGAAGCGATGGCAATTGCCATTTCCCGATAAGTACCCACACCCATTAAATAACGAGGTTTTTCCGGTGGTAACAGTGGGGCTGTAGTCCGGACGATTTCAGCCATCAGTTGAGGGGGTTCACCCACACTCACACCACCGATAGCATATCCTGGTAAATCCAACTTAGCTAAACTTTGGGCAGCTTCAGCGCGTAAATCCAGATACACTCCGCCCTGAACAATACCGAATAAAGCTTGATCTTGGCGTTCATGAGATATCATACAGCGTTCCAGCCAGTGATAAGTCCTCTCAGTAGCCAGTTGTACCTCTTGGCGACTAGCTGGGTAAGGGGGACATTCATCAAAAGCCATAATCACATCAGCCCCCAAAGTATTTTGGATTTCTATAGAGCGTTCTGGCGTTAAGTGAATAATTTGCCCATCATGGGGAGACCGAAAAGTTACACCTTCTGAGGATATTTTCCGCATTTCGCTCAAACTGAACACCTGAAAACCACCGGAATCAGTGAGCATTGGGCCATCCCAACCCATAAATTTATGTAATCCACCACCACCAGCCACAATCCTTTCCCCTGGTTGTAAATGCAGATGATAAGTATTGGATAAAATCATTTGCGCCCCAGTATTTCTTAGCTGGTCTGGCGTAACAGTCTTCACATTTGCCAGAGTTCCCACAGGCATAAATCTTGGCGTTTCCACAGGCCCATGAGGAGTGATAAATATACCAGCCCTGGCTTTGGTCTGGCTACATTGAGCCAGGGATTGAAAAGAAAAATTGGCACTCAAGGTAAAATTAATGCTATTACGTTAAATGTATTGACAAAAAACTCAAAAACCAACAAGCCATCACCAACTTTCACAATCATCATCAATTTCTGCATCCCATTTAGCAGATAAGACCTGCTCCATCATCGCTTCCAGAGCGCTGAAATTGAAATTGCGCTCCTTTCGCTCTTGTAAAGGAGTGGAAAGAGGAATCAGGCGTAAACACATATCTTCTTGCCACAAATCAAAGTAAGTTTGTTGTTGGGGGGACTGTTTTAGTTCCAGGTAATCAAAACTATAAACATTCAAGTACAGAGCCGAGTTAGCAACTAAGGTAGACCGTTGAGGATTGATAAACACTTCCATCACATCGCCTTCACCCTCGCTCTGTAATTTCCCTTCCTGGGTGTATATATAGCGGACTCGACCTAAATCCGCCATTAATCGCTGCATATCAACCTTATTGACAATTATACCCGTGTTCACAATACACGGAGCTGGTATTCTGGTGTTGGGTAGATGATGGCTCATAGGAAAACAAGAGATAAGTAAAGGTAAGGTACAACATAGCTAAAAATAAATTGAACAGCCCATTGTCCCCCTACATTTTCAAAAATATCAATTTTGCAGGGATCTCCTCTAATCAAGTCTAAACTAACTTAAGAGTTAAAGAATCCAAAATTTTGCCTCTGGTAGTTTAAGTTCCTGATTTAAGGTTATCTTATTTTCAGTTAAAAAATCTCCGACTGCTGCTACCAAAATTATTTATACTGACTAAAGTAATGTCTCAGCCCCAGTGGTGGAAAAAATTAGTTTTTAATTTATATGCTAGTATTATATTTTATACTTCTATTCCTCTACCCTACATAAACGAGCTAGACTTCCGCACAGTGGCATATTTTGCCCCCTTAGTGGGGCTAATGATAGGCGGAATTTTAGGGCTTGGTGATGCCGCTATGAACTATCTGGGAATGCCAGTGATAATTCGTAGCGCTTTAATAGTGGTTACTTGGATTGTTATTACTGGAGGATTGCATTTAGATGGAGCAATGGATACTGCCGATGGTTTAGCGGTCACTAACCCAGAAAGACGATTAGAGGTAATGACAGATAGTGCTACAGGTGCTTTTGGTGCCATGACAGCCATCGCCCTCATACTACTAAAAACCACAGCTTTAATAGATATTGAACAACACCGTGGGCTAGTGCTGATGGCGGCTTGTGGATGGGGACGCTGGGGACAACAACTGGCCATCGCTCGATATCCCTACTTAAAACCCACGGGTAAAGGCGCATTTCATAAACAAGCCATTCGTTCATACAAAGACCTATTACCGGGACTATTGTTGTTACTTAGTCTTAGTGCTGTAATGACATTATTAAACGGTCAAGATTTATTTTTTGCCCTCAGTATGATATTAACTGGAAGTGCCATGGCCACCCTAACCGGGGTATGGTTCCATCATCAACTAGGGGGACACACAGGAGATACTTATGGCGCGGTGGTTGAATGGACAGAAGCCTTATTTCTCTGTGTACTCACCATTTTTTAACCAGTAGGCTCTAGTAGCGTTCCCTGTTCCCTACTTAACTGCTTGTAGTTTTGTCACCTTAAGTTTAAACACCCCAACCCCAGTTTCTCCAAAAGACCGGACACGTATAATGTAATTTCCTGTTTCATTAATGCGGGTAAACAGTAAGGAATTGCTAGTACCATCAGGACCATCATCATTTTCAGCCACTGTTGATCCATTGGGTGCTAATAGTGTAATTATGGTGTCGAAACTCTCAGAAGTTAAGTCAATCACCAACTTATCACCCTTATTCAGCTTGATCATATAATCACGCCCAAAGCCGCCCTGACCTGTGGGAATATCTTGAACTGAGAGGGTATCTGACAGTTCCGTACTGGGAATTAAAGGAATTGGACTATACAATTTATTTTCCGCAAATCCTACCCTGGTATTTATGCCCACTAGCAATAAGGTGGTAGGAATAGTCATGATGAATCTGCAACCCACCACAAAAGCCTTTCTGTTCATTATTAGAAAATGTTTCCCCAAAAATAGAATGATCGATTAATTATAGATTTCTCAAAAATCACTTGCCATCAACTTTTAGGATATTTTCCTTTCACGCCGGTAGTAACAGCAACTAAGCCTAAAACGGCAATACCATTTTGATTGAGTATTTGCACAGCAGACCTGGCTGTGGCACCAGTAGTATAAATATCATCAACTAATAACACTGGGACATGGCGATGGCGTAATTTTTCCCCAACAGCAAATGCTTCAGCTAAGTTACTTTCTCGTTCAGATGCTGATAAACCAAACTGTGCTTTAGTGTCTTGCACTCGTTTTAAACCATTTACCCACAATTTTAAACCCGTGGTGGCACAAAAACTTTCAGCTATCAGTGCAGCTTGGTTATAACCCCGTTTTTTTTGCTTATTGGGGTGGAGTGGGATAGGAACAGCTAAAGGTTGTGGTTGGCACTGAGATACATTTGATAACAACCATGCTTCTCCTAACCATTGTCCCAAAGGTCGGGCGATTTGGGGGTGATTTTCGTATTTCATCATGGCGATCGCTTGTTTGACAACACCACCATAAATTCCCCAGGCGAATACTGGTATTGCTTCTTGCCATAGAGCCGCCGGGTCTTGGTGCTGAGATTTTTTGAGTTGCTGAGTACAGTTAGGGCAAAACTCACCAGATGTCGGTCTTTGGCATAAAAGACAATTTGATTGCAGAAATAGATTGAGAAAGTTATCAAAACTTCGTTTCCAGATGAGCATTTGATGATTAGGGGTGAAAAGTCGGTAAATAATCCCCTTTAACTTTTAATTATCCCGCAAAAATTTCACATACACGCGATCGCATCGAGGAGTTTCCACCCCTGTGGCCAATTGATAACCATTGCCTTCATATAACTTAACAGCTTCCACCAACACACTGGCGGTTTCAATCCAAATTTCCTCAAAACCACGGTGACCGATAGCTGCTTCTAGTTGTTGTAACAAATATTTACCTAATCCTAAACCCCTGACACTGGATAAAAGATACATTTTGCGGATTTCCACAGCTTTGTTACCGCGTTGAATTGGGTAGTAAGCCCCCGTACCTACTATCTGATTTTGGTGTTCAATCACCCAAAATTCACCTCCCCTGTGTAAATAAAACTCTTCCACTTGCAGTACATCTTTGTCTGCCCCTTTGGGTTCCCAACCCAGTCCGTATTCTGATAATACATAATTAATTACGGAAGCCGCTCTGGTGCGATCGCTTATCTCCCAGTTACGAATCAAAAAATCTCGATAATAATTCTTCATAAAACCTCACAGATGTGTAGTGTTGGGAGGGGAAAACCCCCATACCTCCAATCCTGGGAATGATTACTACTACTTACGGATCAGGTAGGCACAGAAAAATTTTCTGGATCTATATTCCAATGTACCCAGTTAATAGCTTTTGTGGGAAACTTAATCAACAGGGCAACTCTGAAGAAAGAAAGCTGAAGCCAATATGGCAACTAAGAAACGCTTAAGTGATGTACACCAAGAGCAAAGAAAAATCAAGTATTGAACCTAAATACATAAAAACTGGTGTAACTTTAAATATTAAACAGATAACACTTCCATACATCTAAACATTTAAGATTAATGTCACAGTTTTACTTTGATACAGAAAACAACGGTCATAATAAGTTTGAGTTACCGGGGGCTAGACCCCACTATAACCCCGACCGCCCTGGACAAGTGGAGCATATTTGCCTTGATTTGTCCTTGGATATTCCTCACCAAAGTTACCAGGGTGTTTGCAGCATTCGCCTGTTACCCATTCGCTCTGGCATTGACCATTTGACCTTAGATGCTGTTAACCTCAATATCCAATCTGTAACAGTAGACGAAATCTCCCAGAACTTCGAGTATGACAGACAACAGCTAGTAATTCATCTGTCTCAACCCACACAAATTGGTCAACATTTACTCATCGCCATCACTTACTCAGCAGAAAAACCCCAACGCGGTCTCTACTTTATTCAACCAGACCAACACTACCCTAACAAGCCGATTCAGGTATGGACACAAGGAGAAGACGAAGACTCTCGTTTCTGGTTTCCCTGCTTCGACTATCCAGGACAACTTTCTACCTCGGAAATTCGTGTCCGGGTTCCCAAAGATTTAATAGCAATTTCCAACGGCGAACTGATTGACACGCAAAAAGATGGTAATCAAAAAATCTACCATTGGTCACAGCAGCAAATTCATCCCACCTACTTAATGACTTTAGCCGTGGGGGACTTTGCCGAAATTCAAGATCAATGGCAAGGTAAAGCCGTCATCTACTACGTAGACAAGAGTAGAAAGGACGATGCTAAACGCAGCATGGGCAAAACGCCGCGCATGATGGAATTTTTAAGCGAAAAGTATGGTTATGCTTATCCTTTCCCTAAATATGCCCAAGTTTGTGTTGATGATTTCATCTTTGGGGGGATGGAAAATACTTCTACAACCCTGCTAACAGATAGATGTTTACTCGATGAACGGGCCGCTTTAGACAATCGCAACACAGAAAGTTTAGTTGTTCACGAATTAGCCCACCAGTGGTTTGGTGATTTAGTAGTCATTAAACATTGGTCTCATGCTTGGATCAAGGAAGGTATGGCTTCCTATTCTGAGGTAATGTGGACAGAACATGAATATGGACAGCAAGAAGCAGCATACTACCGAATCATAGAGGCTAGGAGTTACTTAGACGAAGATAGCAACCGCTACCGCCGCCCCATGGTAACTCATGTTTACCGAGAAGCCATCGAACTTTATGACCGCCATATCTACGAAAAAGGCTCTTGTGTTTATCACATGATTCGGGCAGAACTAGGAGAAGATTTATTTTGGTCAGCAATTCAAACCTTTGTCCAAGATCATGCTCATCAAACAGTAGAAACAATAGACCTACTGCGGACAATTGAAAAAGCCACCGGGCGTAATTTAACATTTCTCTTCGACCAGTACGTTTACCGGGGCGGTCATCCTGATTTTCAAGTGGCTTACTCCTGGGATGGTGAGGCTAATTTGGCAAAAGTGACTGTAACTCAAACCCAGGCTAGCAAAAATGATAGTAAGGATTTGTTTAACCTGAAAATCCCCATTGGTTTTGGCTACACCCAACCAGATAACCAAGTAGAAGTGAAAAATTTTACAGTGCGGGTGAAAGAACAGGAACAGAGTTTTTACTTTCCCCTAGCAGAAAAGCCCCAATTTGTCAGCTTTGATGTAGGTAATAATTTCCTGAAAACGGTCACCTTGGAATATCCACTACCAGAGTTGAAAGCACAGTTAGAATTTGACCCTGACCCTATTTCCCGGATTTATGTAGCGGAAACCTTAGCCAAAAAAGGTACTTTAGAAGCTACCATGGCTTTGTCAAATGCACTGAAAAATGATTCATTTTGGGGTGTGCGGGTGGAAGCAGCCAAACAACTGGCAAAAATTAATTTAAATCAAGCTTTTGATGGCTTAGTTGCTGGATTAAAAGATCCAATCCCCTATGTGCGGCGTTCGGTGCTAGAAGCCCTGGGAACAATCAAAACCCATGAGAGTTACAAAGTTGTCAAAAACTTGCTTAAAAATGGTGATCCTAGCTACTACGTGGAAGCAGCAGCTAGTCGGGCTTTGGGGTCAATCGCATCGGTGAATTTCACAGAAAAACCCAAAGAAGAAAAAGTGATCAAGCTGCTACAGTCAGTTTTAACAGAAAAAGCCGGTTGGAATGAAGTTGTGCGGAGTGGTGCAGTGGCGGGTTTAGCTGAACTGAAAACCTCAGAAGCGGCTTTAAATCTGCTGCTGGAATACACCCAACCAGGGTTACCACAACCATTGCGTCTAGCCACCATTCGCGCTTTAGGTAAAATTTCTGTGGGTCAAAGTCCGGTAAACTTAGAGCGGATATTAGACAAGCTATCAGAACTGGCTAAAGAAACCTTCTTTTTAACTCAAGTGGCTGTGGTGACAGCTTTGGGACAGATGGAAACTCCCAAAGCTATAGGAATTTTGCGATCGCTGGCTGATCAAACAGCAGATGGGCGTGTGCGTCGCTATGCAGAAGAAGAAATTACTAAAGTGCAAAAAAATGTGGGGACAGACAACGCACTGCGCCAGCTGCGGGAGGAACTAGACCAACTCAAACAACAAAATCAAGAACTGAAAAGTCGTTTAGAAGCTTTGGAAGCAAAATCTAGTCATTAGGAGGGAACAGGGGTTGGGGAATGGTTAAACATTTCTCCCCATCCTCAATTCCATAAAATTTGTACTTTTATGAAGTATAATTAAGGAAAAGATAAAAATACACCATTAAAGGTTTTGCTTTTACTGAGACGAAAAGTATTACGTGTTTCTACACGAGTAGGTTTTGTCAAACGGTAGGCTTAATAAAGTTGATCAGTTTTTAACAACTTTTAACAACAGTATCGAATTCCCAGTTGGAGAGGTATGTAAAGGCGTGGGTCAGTATCAACCTGGTCAGTTCAAACGCTACAGTCCTGAAGCGATCGCTAGTCACTATCGTTATCGTCCCTGGCTGGCGTGGGGGCGACTAATACAAATTATCTGGTCTTTTGCTAGATTTATTTTCGGTCTCAAGTGGGACGAGTGGCAAGATAAAGTTGAGCAACACAAAAGCAAGCGGGCTATCCAATTACGAGAAACCCTGACTAAACTTGGTCCAACATTTATTAAAGTAGGTCAAGCCCTGTCCACCCGTCCAGACTTGGTGAGAAAAGACTTCCTAGAAGAACTAGTCAAGCTGCAAGACCAGTTACCACCATTTGACAATGCGATCGCCTATCAAATTATTGAAACCGAGTTAGAGCGACCAATTTCTCAAGTTTTTAGTACTTTGTCAGCCAAACCAGTGGCTGCGGCTAGTTTAGGTCAAGTTTATCGTGGTCGTTTAGTCACAGGGGAAGAAGTAGCCGTAAAGGTACAACGCCCCAACCTGCGCCCGGTGATCACCCTTGACCTGTATCTAATGCGCTGGATGGCTAGTTGGTTAGCACCTTGGCTACCTCTCAATCTCGGTCACGATCTCACTTTAATTGTGGACGAGTTTGGTAGCAAGTTATTTGAGGAAATTGATTACATCAATGAAGGACGTAACGCGGAGAAATTTGCCGCCAACTTCCGCAATGATCCGCGAGTCAAAGTGCCGGCGATTTACTGGAAATACACCAAAACCCATGTTTTAACTCTGGAATGGATTAACGGATTTAAACTCACCGACACTACCAAGGTTAAACAAGCTGGTTTAGACCCAGAGGAAATCATCCAGATAGGTGTAACTTCCGGACTACAACAATTATTAGAACATGGTTTTTTCCATGCTGACCCCCATCCTGGCAATTTGTTTGCCATGGCTGATGGACGTATGGCCTACATTGATTTTGGCATGATGGATCAGCTAGAGGAAACCACCAAAGAAACTCTAGTAGATGCCCTAGTGCATCTGGTGAACAAAGATTACACCGACTTGGCAGTAGATTTTGTCGCTTTAGGTTTTCTGACTCCAGACACAAATATTTGCCCAATTATCCCAGCATTAGAAACAGTGTTGGGAGATGCCATTGGCAAAAATGTCCAGGACTTTAATTTTAAAACCATAACTGATGAATTTTCGGAATTGATGTATGAATATCCCTTCCGAGTTCCTGCCAAGTTTGCCTTGATTATTCGTTCTCTGGTGACTCAAGAAGGTATCGCCCTTAGTCTTAACCCCAATTTTAAAATTGTGGAGGTGGGTTATCCCTACATAGCAAGACGCTTATTAACTGGTGAATCTCCCGAATTAAGGCGACGACTACTGAACGTGTTGTTTAAAGACAATAAATTTAAGTGGGAACGCTTAGAAAACCTGATCCAAATTGCTCGTACTGACCGCAGCTTTGATGTCTTACCTACAGCACAAATGGGCTTACAATATCTGCTCTCTGAGGAAGGTAAATTTCTCCGTCGTCAGTTAGTATTGGCACTCACTGAAGATGACCGTCTTCACACAGAAGAAGTTCAACGCCTCTGGGATTTGGTGAAAGAGGACATTAAACCGAATCGTTTGTTAGAGGTAGCCATTGGTATGTTCAGAGATTTATCCAGGGAAGGCGTAACAGCAGTTATTCCCAAATTAGCATCATCGGTTCCAAAACAGTAAAAATATTTGGAGTTTTCATGTACTATTACCCGACACAACCACCTTATTTTCTCCTCTTGATTGGTTTTTTAATCGCATTAACTTCTGGTCTGGCTTTATCTGGAACCCTTAAAGTAATAGTGCAGCAATGGCCAAAAGATGGTGCGGAAAAACCTCAATCTTCTTCGTCATTAAAGCAGTTATTTGTCCCTTTTTTGGGAATTACCGCCGGCGTGTCTCTATTTCTTTCATCAGGTTTAGAAATATTTGGTTTTCCTTCTATATTGGCTTTAGGTGTTGGGTTACCGCTTAGTTTTCTCACCTGTTTACTGGTTTGGCTACAATTGGGCAGTCTGCTCACCTTTGCCCAACGCCAAGGAATGCAGGCTTTAGATTTGGATTCTTAAGGCCTTTATTTTCCCCGGCTGGTGTCTGAGTTATGAGATAATAGGTTTTTCATACTTTGATCCAACATATGAGGTATTGGCAGAGAGGGGTGGCAGAGTGGCTAATGACCAAACTACAGTAAGCCTAAAACAAATTGAACCACAGGATTTTTCTTGGCCCTTCTGGTGGGCATTGCCACTCTATCCCTATGGTAAGCGGCGGACAATTCGCCAAGAAGTAGTTAAAGACACAATATGGACTTTTGACCAAATCCAAGGCATTTTCTACGTGGTTGTGCCAATTCGCATGACTGTAGTTAAATTAGAGTCAGAAGGTCTTTTAGTATATGCTCCCGTTGCACCCACTCCAGAATGTATCAGACTGGTTAAGGAGTTAGAGGAGAAACACGGAGAAGTTAAATATATTATTTTACCGACTATCTCAGGTTTAGAACACAAAGTTTTTGTTGGACCATTTGCTAGATATTTTAGCCAAGCACAAATTTTTGTCACCCCTCATCAATGGAGTTTTCCCTTAAATCTTCCCCTCAGCTGGTTGGGTCTACCTGGTAAACGTACTTATGTACTACCAGAAGATATCAGCAAAACTCCATTTGCTGATGAATTTGACTACTCCATTCTTGGACCTATTGAGTTGGGTCCGGGAAAATTTGCCGAAGTGGCATTTTTTCACAAGCGATCGCACACTCTATTAGTAACAGATACAGTAGTATCAGTACCAGCAGATCCCCCAGCCATCGTAGAACTAGACCCCTACCCTTTATTATTCCATGCCAAAGACAGAGCATCCGATATAATTACAGATAATCAAGCAAATCGCCGTAAGGGATGGCAGCGCCTTTGTTTATTTGCCTTGTATTTTCGTCCCAGCGCCCTAGAAGTTATACCTTGGGGTTACGTGTTGCGAGAGGCTATTAAAGCCCCAAATCGCTCACCCAAAGCGTATTTTGGCTTATTCCCCTTTAAATGGCAATCCCATTGGCAGCGCTCATTCCATATCCTCCAAGGAGAGGGGCGTTTGTTTGTAGCACCAATTTTGCAGACACTCATACTCAACCGCGCACCGCAACAAACTATTGACTGGGCCCAGAAAGTAGCCAAGTGGGACTTTGAGTGGATTATTCCTTGTCACTTCGACGCACCAATCAAAGCACAACCAAATCAGTTTCGTCAAGCATTCTCCTTCCTAGAAAAGCATCCTTTAGTCAGTGGGGGTTTACCAGAGGAGGATTTTCAACTACTCAGAGAAATTGACCATGGTTTAAAAACAACTGGTATTGTTCCCCCTCCCCAGGATAAAGTATAATTTGCAACTATAATAACAAGCGCTGATCAAAGTAGTGATGGCTGCGGAACAGTTGAGAAGAATTAAGCTAGAACTGAAATAGGCTGTTACCCATTTTATTCAGCATCTCCGCATCAAATTGTCAGCTAAACGTGATTGTATTATGACCAGTTCCAAAATATCCACTACATCCCTTCACTTGCAAGGAGTTTATCCCTGTCCCGTTTGTCGCGTAGGTCAAATTTATCATATGCCCATGATGGAGACCATGGCTTGTGATTTCTGTCATGAAATTTTTACTGTCAATCTAGAACAACAACAAATCAAGATGCCTTCCCGACAACCTCCTTTGATTTGGCGATGGAATGGCTTAAACTGGACAGAAGCACAGTTAGAAGGGGTAGAATTGGGTTGGGGTTATGGGTTAGCAGCATTTGCTTTTGTGGTGCTACCCACGACATTAATTGGTCTAGTGGCTTATTACTTGCCTCCAGTCTCTAACGATCCCATTACTTGGTTACCCTGTATCTGGACTATACTAACTTTTTTGTTACATTTATCAATTATCCTCTGGATTATAGTGGAAATTTATCAATTTCCAGTTGTGGCTTATTTGAGGGTCATAAATCGCTGGAGACATAGAATAATGGGGCAATAGTCAGTGAAAAGATAAAATTTACCCTCCCCAACCGCCAAAAAAATCACAAATACCCCTGTTAATGGGCAATTTTTGGAAAAAGTGGGCTGCATCACTCATACTTAATTTGATTCGGGAAAAAAATATCCTATGAGCGAGATGGAGCGTTATTATAGAGTTTTAGAAATAGAACCTGGAGCAACCCTGGAGGAAGTCAACCAGGCTTATAAAGACTTGGTTTTTATTTGGCATCCTGATCGTATTCCTCAAGACAATCTCCGCCTACAAAAGAAAGCCCAAGAAAAGCTGAAAGCCATTAACGAAGCCCGGGATAAACTGCGATCCTTCGATTGTAAACCCAGAAACACTTATCATTCTCCCCCACAGCCACCAAGAAAACCACCCCAAACCACCTACAACCCACCCCAGCCTAACCAAGATTTGAGCGGTAAAGACTTTAGCGGCTCTAACTTAAGCAACAAAGACTTATCTGGCAGAAACTTGAGTTACGCTAACTTAAGCGGTGCTAATCTGAGTGATACTTTTATGCATAAAGTTATTCTCAGAGGTGCGAATTTATCAGAAGCAAATTTGTTTAGAGCTAACTTACTTTTAGCGGATATGAGAGAAGCAAATTTGCGCTGTAGTAACTTAATTGGTGCAGACCTCAGTGGTGCAGACTTGCGGGGAGCCGATTTGACAGGCGCTAGGATTCGTTCAGGCGATCGCCTCCTGGTAAAATTAATTGGTGCTAACTTGGCTGGTGCAATTATGCCTGATGGTGTCATTCATAGTTAACATAAGTAGCACAGAAGGCAAACCTAAAATCAAGACTATGGCAAACACACTAAATATCAGAATATCTCCCACCCAGTTTTACAGCTGGAAAAAATACCGTTGCGCCTACGAAATACATCAACCCTCTGATTCTATTCACGAAGGCATAGCTTTACTGTTAATTCACCCTATTGGTGTGGGTTTATCGCGGCAATTTTGGCAAAGATTCCGCAGTAAATGGTATGCAGCAGGTTACAAAAATCCCATTTACAATCCTGACTTACTAGGATGTGGTGAAAGTGATATGCCCCGTGTGGCTTATAGTCCTAAAGATTGGGCAGAGCAACTAAGTCACTTTTTAAAAACAGTAGTCAAACAACCTGTTGTGGTGGTAGTGCAAGGGGCTTTATTACCTGTAGCCATAGAGTTGGTGCAAAAAAAACCCAACTTAATTGCAGGACTAATTTTAGCAGGTCCACCGGCTTGGGCAGTAATTACCAAACATTCATCACCATGGGAGCAGAGAATTGCTTGGAACCTGTTTGACTCGGCTTTTGGTAATGCTTTTTATCGCTATGCCCGGACGGAAAAATTTTTGCGTTCTTTCTCAAGTCGCCAACTTTTTGCTTCAGAAAAAGCCGTAGATAGAGAATGGTTAAATATGTTATTGGCGGGGGCAAAAAATCCAGAAAGTCGCCATGCAGTGTTTTCATTTTTGGCGGGGTTTTGGCGACAAGATTATAGTAGTTATCTTGCTTGTATCAATCAGCCAACATTGGTAGTGGTGGGAGAAACAGCATCGAGTATTAGTAAGGAAGGTAAACAAGAAACACCAGATCAACGCCTGGCTGATTATCTGGGCTGTTTACCTCAAGCTAGTGGGATTAAATTACTAGGTCGCAACGTTTTACCCTATGAATCAACTACAGAATTTGTCAAAGCGATCGCCCCATTTATTGCCCAGCTAAAAACCCCAAGTTAAACTTTAAGTTAAACTTTAAGTTAAACTTAACCTCACACCCCAGAAACTGTAATTGTTTGATCAGCAGTAGACTCCACTGACGTATTAGCATCTTCTGCAAATAAAGTTAAGTCGAACCAAAAAGTAGTACCCACCCCAACTTCACTTACCAGATACATTTGACTGCGATGCCTTTCTATGATATTCCTCACAATGGATAAACCCAAACCCGTACCTTCTAAAGTGTGAACCCGGTTTTCCACACGGAAAAAACGGTCAAAAATTGCCTGTTGGTCTTCTGGTGCAATACCAATACCAGTATCAGAAACTTCCACCCGCACCTGAGAGGATTTAATTTGTAAGTTAGAGTTAACATCTTCTAATTGGTAGGCGCGAATTACCACCCGCCCGCCAGAATGAGAGAATTTGAGAGAATTACCTACCAAATTAGCTAATACTTGCAATAATAAATCATAATTTCCCAAAACTAACGGCAAATCCCGGTTTACTTCCTGAATGAGTTCAATACCCTTATCTTTAGCATTAAGTTGATAAGTACGCAGGGTTTGTTCAATAGCCTGTGCTAAATCTACGCCGCCAAAATTGTAACTGCGTCCCGATTCCAGCTTAGACAAATCCAAAACATCGTTAACTAAACGAGTCAGCCTGTCGGTTTCATGGTTGACTGTTTGCAAAAAATCCTGTCTTTGTTCTATACTCAGGTCTTCGCCATACTCATGTAAAGTTTCAATAAAAGATTTGATATTAAATAAAGGTGTTCGTAATTCGTGAGAAACATTACTAATAAATTGGCTTTTTGCCTCATTCAGTTCCACCTCACGAGTAATATCTTGAACAGTAATAGCAATACCTTTAATACTTTCCCGTTGTAAATTGAGTACAGTAGTCAACAGTATGCGAAACGTGCGTTTAGTGGGTTCCTTTAGATGAATACGGAATTCGGCACTTTCACACTCACCGGCGGCCATTTCGTATAAAGGACGGGTAATTTCCATCTGCACCGCCCCGGGTAAGTGATGTAAAACATTACTACCTTCAACCTTGACACCTTCCCATCCGAAAATTCGCCGCGCTGTAGGGTTAACTAAAATCACCTGCATACTGTTATCAATCAAAACAGCACCATCAGCGATGGTAGAAACTAGTGTTTCCAGCTTGGCTTTTTCTGCGGTTAATTCTTCAATATTTTGTTCTTCATAGCGTTCTAAACGCTCCGCCATTTCATTAAAACTGAGAATCACCTCTCCCAGTTCCCCACCTAGGGGTAAATTAATGCGCTGCTTAAAATTACCAGCTGCAATTTGTTTTACTCCCACCAGTAGTTCTTTGATGGGTTTGGTAATAGTCAAAGCATTAATTACCCCTGCCAAAATCACCATGACCCAAATCGTGATAAAAACAGCAATAGTCACATCACGGGTGAAGTTAGTAGAAATAACCGCAGTTTGGTTAGGATTGATGCCAATGGCCAATACACCTTGGTATTTTTCACCAACAATCAGGGGGATAAATACATCTGTAACCACCCCATCAGGGGTCATGTGTTGCCGTACCATCGGCTTTTCCCGGTCACCGGTGTAATCTTCCGGCAGTTGTATACGTCGTTCAATGGTCAAAGAGTTTTCTACCTCTGGTTCCCAAAAAGGAAGACCAAAAAATATTTTGCCAGTTTGATCGGCGTAGAGCATATAACGCACACTAGAGGTACTGCTGTAGAAGCGTTGGGAAAATTGGGCTACCTCACTGAGATTATGGTCAGCTATCAGGGGGGCAACATTAGCAGCAAGCAGCAGTCCTAAGTCACGACCAAAGCGAGTATCATTCATGCGGGCATCTTGCTGAATTGTATTCACAGCCCAGAAGGTCAACCCACTCATGACCAAAGACACCACCAAAGTAGCAACGGCCAAGAGTTTGGTTTGCAAGGTAAACTCTGACCACCAGTTAGCAATTGCTTCTCGGATTGTTTTTAAAGGAGCCAGCATCTTAAACAAAGTTATTAGTAGTTGTGGTTATTCAATCCCAACCACTAAAAAATTAACAGTTAATTTGATCAATATGTTAATGGAAAGATTGGGGGGCGATTATTTATTTATCTTTTGGTGGTAGCCAGTCTTCATTTCCTGGATTACCTACTATGTGTTGATCATACTATATTCCCAGTCTTTCCAGTCCTTTACTTCAGCACTCGATGACCAATATCTTTTCGGTAATATATCCCTTCAAATTCAATAGATTTGATTCCTCTGTATGCTTGAGCGATCGCCTGTTCAAAGGTTTCTCCTGTACTAGTGATATTTAACACCCTTCCCCCATCTGTAACTATTTGTTGTTGCTGGTTTAATTTCGTACCTGCGTGGAATACAGTCACTCCCGCTGCCTCAGCTTCTTTAATCCCAGTAATCACCTTGCCTTTTTCATATTTACCAGGATAACCACCAGAGGCGGTGACAACAGTGGCTGCTACCCCTTGTTTCCAAGCTATGGGGGGCATTTCTCCTAAACGCTGCTGTACACAAGCTAAAAGCAATTCTTCTAGGGGTGTGTCTAACAGTGGCAAAATCACTTGAGTTTCCGGGTCCCCAAACCGACAGTTAAATTCTAAAACCTTGAAGTCCCCATCAGGTGCAATCATCAAACCCGCATATAGTACCCCCCGGTAGTCAATACCTCTGTTTCTTAAACCAGCGATCGCTTTTTCTAGTACCCGGGTTTGAATCCCCGTCATTAAATCCGGTGTAGCAATAGGTGCGGGGGCATAAGCTCCCATCCCGCCTGTATTTTCCCCTGTATCTCCCTCCCCAACGCGCTTATGATCTTGAGCAGGTAGTAAAGGGCGAATGGTCAACCCATCAGTTAAGGCTAAAACTGATACTTCTTGCCCAATCAAACATTCTTCAACAACAACAAAATTCCCCGCACTGCCAAATTGTCCTTGAAAAATGGCATCAATAGCACCATTAGCCTGTTCTAAACTAGTGGCAACCATAACACCCTTACCAGCAGCCAAACCGTCAGCTTTGACCACTATGGGTATGCCCTGGGACTTGACATAAGACTTAGCTGCTGTTGCCTCTGTAAATACCGCAGCTTTAGCTGTAGGAATCCCTACTTCCTCCATGAAAGCCTTAGCCCAAGCCTTACTAGCTTCAATCTGCGCCCCAGCTTTCACAGGTCCAAATACCATCAGCCCTTGACTGTGCAGGTGATTTGTAATCCCCATTGCCAGGGGTACTTCTGGTCCCACCACCACCAAACCAATACCATTTTCCAGAGCATATCGGCTTATACCCTCAAAATCATCAATAGCCAAAGGCAAGTTACCACAACGTTCTAAACTAGCCGTCCCTCCATTTCCTGGTACACAGACAACCTCTTCAACTTGTGGAGATTGCAACAATTTCCAGGCCAGGGCGTGTTCCCGCCCTCCATTACCAACAACTAAAACTTTCACTGATTTCCTCTGGGTTCCTTCTCAAGCAAGAATATCCTAGCAGCTTTCACCAAGCAATTTTTTCATCCAATATTACCCTACTACAAGCCGAGGATCACACTCGTTGTTAATGGCATTGAAGGTTATACTAACTGAGCTAGTCTATTTCCAGAGTAACTTTTTTTAGGTATCGGCAAAATATGAATCCAAATTCTCTGTAATTATAATTAATTTTTACCCAGCTTTCTTAGTTCAAATCAATAGATAGGAAACATGGCTAAAACTATTGTTACTGGAGCAGCAGGCTTTATTGGTTCCCACCTGGTGGAAGCATTATTACAACAGGGTCAAGAAGTAATCGGCATTGATAATTTTAACGATTACTACGACCCAATGTTCAAGCACAAAAGTATTGCTCATTTCCAGAATTCACCCCAATTTACTTTAATTACAGCAGATATTCAATTTTTAGATTGGCATAGGCTGCTGAAGGATGTTGAGGTAATTTACCATCAAGCCGCACAAGCTGGGGTCAGAGCTAGTTGGGGTGATTCTTTCCGTAATTATACAGAAAGTAATATTAATGCTACACAAGTTTTGTTAGAAGCTGCCAAGGATGCCCAAAACCTGAAAAGATTAGTATTTGCCTCTACATCAAGTGTATATGGAGATGCAGAAACACTACCCACCCATGAAAAAATCCCGCCCCAGCCTGTTTCTCCTTATGGTATTACTAAACTAGCAGCAGAAGGTTTGTGTGGACTATATCACAAAAACTTTGGTGTCCCTATTGTAGCATTACGTTATTTTAGCGTTTATGGACCAAGACAGCGCCCAGATATGGCTTTTCATAAGTTTTTTAAGTCTATTTTGCAGGATGAGCCAATTTCCATTTACGGAGATGGACAACAAACCCGAGACTTTACCTTTGTTAGTGATGTCATAGCGGCTAATTTAGCTGCTGCCACTATATCACCAGCAGTAGGAGAAATCTTTAATATTGGTGGTGGCAGTAGGGTAGTTTTAGCAGAAGTTTTAGACACCATGGCAAAAATAGTCAACAAACCCATTCTAAAAAAATACATCCCCAAAGCCATGGGAGACGCGCGTCACACTGCTGCTGATGTGTCCAAAGCCCGGCAAATCTTAGCATATCAACCCCAGGTTTCCTTAACAGAAGGCTTAATACAGGAATGGCAATGGGTGAAAGCTTTGTATGAATAAGTGGGCAAGTGGGCGTAAATCAAGTTAACAGTTCGTAGTAGGGACTTCAGTCCCTATTTTTCCCCCCAAGTGTCACACATCAACAACAACTGAGAATATAAATATATGGGTCAGCAATAAATTTATCAAATTTATCAAATTTATCAACTTTGATTAGCTTTAGGGCTGATTTTACCATGATGATTTTTCTGGATGATTGAATATTAGATGAATTTTAACTTCTTTCGTTTAATTCTTCTCTCATGCTGAGTGGGAATTGGATGTGTAAGTCTTCTCCGCCAAGTTTTCCCGATATGAGACGAGTTAGAATGCGATCGCGTATTTCAGCAAGATTATTATTTAACAAAACCGCAAATACACGCATAAAAACCCCAGTTGATCAGGGCTAATATACGTGCATATGCGGTTAAAGTTTAAACTATTCTACTTATTAGAGTACAGCTTAATGTACTAACTCCAGGGCCCGCTTAGTCAGAGCTTGTGCAGTCAAACCATTAAACGCCATCAAGTCACCAGCGCTCGCGGTGGTTTCCCCACGCTTCCAGGCGAAGGTATCACGTTTACAGTTACTACGCAACATAATTGGCTCTAACATAGCCGCAGCACCACCAGTTACACCAATTAAAGCATCACCATGGAACAGTTCAGCAAATTTGTCATCATCAATAAAACCGCCATCCGGTTGTGAACAGGTTTGCCAAGCAGTGTCATGAGGACGATATAAACGGCGGGGGTTGATGATGGAAATTATCTTGACACCAATACCTTCAGTTTCTAAAAAAGCAGCAGCTTCAAATACAGGAATTAATGTCATATCGCCAATAACTGCAAATACAACTTGTTTGTCACCCGCAACTTCTTGTAATAATATTGCACCTTCTGCTAACCCTTGGCGCGTTTGTTCTAAAGTAGTGCGAATGGGTAAAGGTGATTTACTAGCTGTAATGACTATTCCTTTATTTTTAGTGTTTAATGCCCAGTCATAACAAGCTTGAATACTGTTAGCATCAGGGGGAAATAAGGGGAAAACATTACCATTTCGCATTAACGAGGCAAAGTAAGCTTCAATTTCTGGGCGTTGGTGTGTCCAACCGTTGCGTCCTTGCTCTAATGCCCCGGCTGTGAATAATGTAATGGTGGAGGGAGTAAGGCGGCGTAATTCTGCCATTGCTTGGGTGACTGTTTGCCAAATTGGTAAACCGTTGATGGCAAAAGATTCATAAGAACACCATAAACTTCTTGCACCCATTAAAGCTAAACCTGCGGCTAAACCCGCACAAGCATCTTCGCTTAATGGTTCATAAACCTGTCCGTTTGGTGCTTGGTTATATAAATCATCGGTGGTGGGGTGAATAACTTTTAGTGCTTGGTTGATATTACCAATTCCCGATGCTTCGTTACCGTCGGCGTTAGTGACTAGGAAATTACTATCTTGTTTACCTATAATTCCCACTAAGCGCCCCATGGCAGTGGTGGAAACTTTGGGATCGCCCCCTACTGTATATTCTTCTAAGGGTAATGTACCTAAACTTGGTAATGGTAATTCAAATTCTGTAACTACTGTTTTGGCTGCTGGTCCCCCCCCAGCCCGTTCGGCGTTGGTTCTGACTATTTGCCAAGCCTCTATAGGTAAGGCCAGGTTTTGTAATGCACTGACAATGTGGGGAGCATCCAAGGTATCTTTAGGATAAAGGTTATGAGACTTAGAACCCTGGGCGTGAACGCCGGCTCCCTTGAGTTGTTTAATGATAAATACGGTTAGTTTACCACTCAGGGCAGAATGGGCGGCTTTATCCATACCCAAAAGTACAGCTTTAGTGAAAGCTAGACGCTGCTGGAAGGAAAAAGCGGTACTATCAACATAGTCCCCTGGTTGGTTTTGGTCGTCGAATTCCTTGGCATCAATTAAGATAACCTCCTCAAAACCGTTACCCTGCCAGTATGCTTTCATTTCTGCATTGGTTTTGAGAGAAACCATACTATGATGTTCTTGGCTGTAACCGTTCCACACTAGGACAGGTAAGAAGTTGGTAACAGTGGGATAAGCGGTGTTAAAGTGTGCCATGGAACTCATGATATAGGGTTCACCTAGTCCACCATCCCCCAGAGTGAAGGGGAATAATTTATCTTCATGCAGCAGTGCAGCAGCCATGGCAAAGTGTTGGCCTTGCCCTAACGGTCCCGCCGGTGCGAGAATACCAGGGATATAACCAGAAAGGTGTCCTAACAGTCCATGTTTTTCTCGGAAGCGATCGCGCAATTGCTGTACTGTGGTAATTCCCATCTCTTCTAGGGAACGATCCAAAAACATGGCACTATAAAATCCGGGGGCATGGTGTCCTACTTCGGTGATAATATTCTTATGACCCAGCATCACCAAGGCTGCATAAGCTTCCGCTTGACTAGCAAAACCCCCAGGATGTCCAGAAGCCTTACTCGCGGTAATTTGCAGAGTCAGATAGCGCAGAGCATCCGCAGCCAGCAAAGTTTGATATACTGCTGCTGGATCTGTGGGATCTGCGATCGCTTTTTGGCCTAAATCTATTGCTGGTATCTTACCATAATTTTCAAAACTTGGCGGCGCTTCCCCAAAATATTGAATTCCTTGACAAAAATTAGGCAACTCTGAAGATGTTGGTGATGTCATAGTGAGTACCATTAAAAAATGCAAATTGTAGATGTTTGATGAATTTAACCAAAATTTTACATCTTTGAGGTGGTTACAGTTGATTACTTTTTCACAACATGAGCATAAGCAGATTAAATAGTTGTCTGGCTCACCTGATATTGAGGATTTTTTTTAAGTATTATTACGACTACAGTTAATTTACCCCCGTGGGGATTAGCAAAGCTGACAATAACATTCATAGTTTAAATTGGCACATCATGAACTTACCTAACCAATTAATCACCCCCCCATTACTGCAAACTCTGCAATTAATTGCTCAACCTACCAAATTTCTAGAAACTTGTGCTGCCAAATATGGCGATATATTTACAGTGCGGGTATCTGGTTACCCTACGGTTATAAAAATTAAATGCGTAACAACTTATAAGCGAGGAGCAGAAAAACTGTAATAACCTGCAATAAATCTATCAACATATACATACCCCACCTCTGCCAATGACCTCTCTGTGTCTTCCGTGTCTTCTGCGGTTCCTTTGCAAATACACCACCACGGCAATAAATATTATTAAGAAAAAATATACTTTTGTATATAAATACAAAGCAAAGCTAATTAAAAAAGCTAATTAAAATATTAACATTAACACAAATATGCTACCATCAGAGCTTATAATCATAAGTATAACTATATTGTCCCAATACAAATATGCAAGAATATGATGTTGTAATTATTGGCGCAGGACATAACGGGCTAGTGTGTGCTGCTTACTTACTCAAAGCTGGCTATAGCGTTTTGTTACTAGAAAAACGCTCAGTTCCAGGCGGTGCAGCCACCACAGAAGAATGTTTACCTCAACAAGCTCCTGGATTTAAATTTAACTTATGCGCCATTGACCACGAATTTATTCACCTCGGGCCAGTTGTTGAAGAACTAGAACTAGAAAAATATGGTTTAGAATACCTACATTGCGACCCAGTAGTTTTTTGTCCCCATCCTGACGGTAAGTATTTTTTAGCTCACAAATCAGTAGAAAAAACTTGTGCAGAAATTGCTCGTTACAATCAACGTGACGCTAAAAAATATGCAGAATTTACACACTACTGGCAAAGAGTAATCAACGCCATGGTTCCCATGTTTAACGCCCCACCAAAATCATTTATAGATATTTTTGGTAACTATAATATTCAAAAATTTAAAGATTTATTTGCTGTTGTTGGTTCCCCCGCCAAAAGCCTAGACTTTGTTCGTACTATGCTCAACAGTGCTGAGGATATTCTGCAAGAATGGTTTGATGAAGAATTTTTAAAAGCCCCACTTTCTAGACTTGCTTCAGAACTCGGTGCGCCCCCCTCACAAAAAAACCTAGCTATTGGTGTAATGATGATGGCCATGCGTCATCATCCCGGTATGACCAGACCTCGTGGCGGTACTGGGGCGTTAGTCCAAGCATTAGTTAAATTAGTCAGCAGCAAAGGAGGGGTAATTTTAACTGACCAACAGGTAGAAAAAGTATTAATTGACGATGGTAAAGCCGTTGCTGTTAGAGTTAGCAGCGGTCAAGAATATCGGGCTAAATATGGGATTATTTCCAACATTGATGCTAAACGTTTGTTTTTACAACTAATAGATGCCAATGAAATTGATCATGCAGATGCTAATTTACGAGCCAGATTAGAGCGCCGCATCATTAATAATAATGAAACCATCCTAAAGATAGACCTAGCCTTAGATGAACCTCTGCATTTTCCCTACCATGACCACAAAGATAATTATCTGATTGGTTCTATATTAATAGCAGATTCAATGGCTCATGTAGAACAGGCTCATAGTAAATGTACTTTAGGAGAAATTCCAGACAGTAACCCGTCCATGTATGCCGTCATGCCCAGCGCCCTTGACCCCACATTAGCACCATCAGGTAAGCATACCTTGTGGATTGAATTTTTTGCTCCTTATCAAATAGCAGGTGCAGAAGGTACTGGTTTAAACGGTACTGGTTGGACAGATAAACTAAAAAACCAAGTTGCAGACAAAGTAATTGATAAATTAGCTAACTATGCACCAAACGTCAAAACAGCAACCATTGCCCGGCGTGTGGAAAGTCCAGCCGAATTAGGCGAAAGGTTAGGTGCTTATAAAGGTAATTATTACCATATTGATATGACATTAGATCAGATGGTGTTTTTCCGTCCTTTGCCAGAACTAGCTAACTATAAAACACCAATTGATAATCTATTCTTAACTGGTGCTGGCACTCATCCAGGGGGGTCAATTTCAGGAATGCCAGGACGTAATTGTGCTAGAGTATTTTTACAAGCAAAACATCCCATAGCTCAAAGTTTCAGGGATGCGAGAGATTCATTTACATCAACTTTAAGTTCAGTGTTCGGAATTAGTTAAACACTCCCCAACCGTAGCGGGCAAGACTTGTACTGAGCCTAGCCATAGTATGCCCGCACTACATATGTTACAATAACTTAGGGGTTAGTAGCTAGTTAGTGTTTGATCAGAGATTTAAACGCTGGGATGAATTTAAAACAAGAAGCGGTCATCTTCTAACCCATACCTCCTCCCATGCCTCCTCCCATACCACCGAAGCCGCCACCGAAGCCGCCACCGAAGCTATCACCAGAGGAGTCACCACTGCCAAAGCCACCGCCGCCAAAGCTAGGCATACCCCCACTTGAGGAGTCACCACTACCAAAGCCACCGCCGCCAAAGCTAGGCATACCCCCACTTGAGGAGTCACCACTGCCAAAGCCACCGCCGCCAAAGCTAGGCATACCGCCACTTGAGGAGTCACCACCACCAAAGCCACCGCCGCCAAAGCTAGGCATACCCCCACCAGTTAACGAGTCACCGCTTGAGGAATCAGCGCCCCCCATGCCCCCACCAGTAGAGCCGGAGTCAATGTCAATACCAGCCCAAGGGTTGACACCACCAGTCAAGGGGTTACCTTCAGCCATGGGGTCGCCAAAGCTAGCAAAAGGATCAGTATCTAGAATGCCGCCATCAGCAAACAGACTTGTATCAACACTAGAATCAGAGTCTCCAAAACCAGTGGCAAAGGAATTAATTAAGCTTTCCGGGGTTATACCATCAATTTCTAGTAAAGGCGCAAAAGGTGACTGTTTAAGTAAATCCATCGTCTCATCATTGTTAGTAGTGGTGTTTTCACCACCATCAACAGAAGATTCATCTTCACCGGAGCTAGGTACACCGCCACCAGTAGATGCGAAGTAAATCTCAAGATCAGCCCAAGGGTTGACACCACCAGTCAAGGGGTTACCTTCAGCCGTGGGGTTGCCAAAGTCAGCAAAGGGATCAGTACCGAGAACGCCACCATCAGCAAACAGACTGGCATCAACACTAGAATCCGAATCTCCAAAAGCAGTGGCAAAGGAATTAATCAAGGTTTCTGGGGTGACACCATCAATTTCTAGCAGGGGGGCAAAAGGTGACTGTTGCAGCAAATCCATCATTTGATCATTATTAGTGGTGGTGTTGTCGTCACCATTATTAATCAAATCTTCTGTCAAAATCATGGAATCTTCCATTATAAAAATCCTCAATTTTTCTCGATTAAACTGATTAAAACTTCCTAGTAACCTCAATTTATATATATTTGTGTTGCCCTATGGCTAATGAGACTTGATAATCTTGGCAACACACAGAAAATATGTTAATTGCGGTTGTTAATATATAGATTAGTTAATTTTTAATTGCTTCACAATGAAAAATATTTTGTTGAGTTTGTAAATATTTAGCTAACTTTTTCTATAGTTTTTAACCAATTAAACCAATGCAAAATCCAAAATCTAAAATTAAAAGGGTACACAAGAAACTAAAAATATGATTCACTTGTCATAATGAAAAATCACTATTAATTAAGTATGAATGTCAATAATTAGTATAAAATAACCTTAAATATAGTGCGCAATGTACGTAAAATAGTTTTTTAAAAGATTAATTTGAGCATTTGTGTAAGTAAAATGGCTGGAAGTGTGGAAAATGTAGGAACAATTCAATTACTTTGGTCTATGGTTGGTTTGCTGCTGACAATGGGCGGTACTTTCCTAGAAGCTTATGGTATTGCTTTACCTTGGAATTGGGGTAAGCAAGGAATCCAGATTTTTTCTCTAGGTGTCACCTGTCAAGTTGGAGCAGTGCTGTTAGTGGGTTGTTTAGGAGGGAAAAATGCGGGCGCACTATCGCAAATCGCCTATTTAGTCATGGGTTTAACCTTACTACCAGTATTTGCAGATGGAGGCGGTCTTGGTTATGTTAAGCTATCTCAGTTTGGCTATCTGTTAGGCTTTATTCCGGGAGCGTGGATTTGTGGATTTTTGGCCTTTAAAGCTAGACCTAGGTTAGAAACTCTGGCTTTTAGTTGTTTTACTGGCTTGTTAACTGTCCACTTCTGCGGTATTACTTATTTGATTATCAGTTATATTTTTCAATGGCAAGGCCGCGAAGGTCTAGCCCTAATGCAAGCAATCCTCAAATACTCTTGGTTGGCACTACCTGGTCAATTAGCTATAGTATGTGCTGTTACTGTAATAGCATATGTATTACGTCATTTAATGTTTTATTAGTTAGGCTTATGGCTAGGTGAATCTTGCTGACCGCACTAGCTGTAACTTCCCACTGTTTACCCCCTGGTTTCATGAGTGTAAAAAATCATCTCTTTTGGATTGTGGCTTTCGTCGGTTTTTTCTTGGATCAATTGACAAAATATTGGGTAGTGCAGACCTTTAGTTTGAGACAGACATTACCCATCATACCTGATGTATTTCATTTTACCTATGTCACTAATACTGGGGCAGCTTTTAGTCTATTCAGTGGAAAGGTAGAATGGTTAAGGTGGCTATCGTTGGCTGTAAGTTTGGTGTTGATCGCCTTGGCCTGGCTTGGTCAAGAGTTAAATCGTTGGGATCAATTAGGTTACGGTTTGATTTTGGGTGGAGCAATGGGCAATGGTATTGATCGGTTCGTTTTAGGTTATGTGGTTGATTTCCTCGATTTTCGCTTGATTAATTTTGCTGTATTTAACCTGGCAGATTCATTTATTACAATTGGTATTGTTTGTCTGTTAATTGCTTCTTTACAAAAAACACCAAGTTCCAGTGAAAAGTCACGCTAATTATAATACATAATGATGTGAGGATTTTTTGTAGTCCATATGATATTAGTGTAAAAGTAAAACGCTGAGAATTAAGTACAGCTAAATTCTAGTTTGGCTGATGAGTAAAATAGTGGAAGATTCTGTCTTCAGAATGTTATCCGCTGGATTGTTTGCTAATAATTGTGATGTAAATAGCCGATGAGTTCCCCCCAACCCCCCCACAAGCCACAAACTTTACTTGGTCAACTGACTCAAGCAGTACATACCATTCAAGCAAGGGTTGACTTTTCCAAGTTGGCGCTCAAGCCCAATGCCAAAGTACCAGAAATATGGGTGCAGGATGGGGGGGCGGACAAGGCGGAGGTCTATCCGTTGTTAGGCGATCGCTACATCCTAGGTCGTAGTTCCAAATCCTGTGACATAGTGGTGCGCAACCCAGTTGTCAGCCAAATTCATCTGTCACTGTCCAGGGATTCCACTCAACGCAGCCCTGTTTTTGTGATTAAAGATGAAAATTCCACCAACGGTATTTATCGCGGTAAACGCAGGATTAATACTTTAGAACTCCGTCATGGTGATATTTTCACGTTAGGACCACCAGAACTGGCCGCTTCAGTGCGCCTGCAATATGTCGATCCACCCCCATTCCATGTCAAAGTAACAACTTGGAGTGCTTACGGTATTGGTGGTATCAGTGCCTTGTTAGCTTTAGTTATAGGTGTGGAATGGCTCCAATTTTCCGTCCGACCTCTACCCACAGCCACCAGAGCGCCCATCGTGATTTATGCTCGTGATGGTTCCACTCCCCTGCGTCAGCCCCGCAGTACCTCCCATGTGGATATGAAGCGTTTGGAGGACTTCGGCCCATATTTACCCGCAGCCGTGGTGGCTTCGGAAGATAGTCGTTACAATTGGCACTTTGGTGTTGATCCCTTGGGAATTTTGCGAGCGGTGCTGATTAATACTCGCAGTGGAGATGTGCAGCAGGGAGCCAGCACCGTTACTCAACAAGTAGCCCGGAGTTTATTCCGTGACTATGTGGGCGCTCAGGACTCTTTGGGGCGCAAAGTGCGGGAAGTTGTTGTCTCCTTGAAGCTGGAAACTTTTTACAGCAAAGATGACATTTTACTCACCTACTTAAACAGAGTATTCTTGGGGGTAGACACATCCGGTTTTGAGGATGCGGCTCGCTATTATTTTGAGAAATCAGCTAAAGAATTAACTCTGTCAGAAGCAGCCACACTAGTGGGAATTTTACCTGCTCCCAACGCTTTCAACTTTTGCGGAGATAGTCCTAATAAACTTCAAGCCGTAGAATATCGGAATCGGGTAATTAGGCGAATGTTAGACCTGGGGAAAATCTCCCCACAGGAAGCCAATCGCGCCAGGCGATCGCCAATTCAAATTAGCCCCAAAGTTTGCGAACAGCAAGCGAGTACTATTGCTCCTTACTTTTACAACTATGTATTTCAGGAACTAGAATCAATTTTGGGAGTGGGATCTGCCAGAGAAGGTAACTATATAATAGAAACCAAACTTGATCCCCTCATCCAAGCCCAAGCAGAAACAGCATTGCGTAATTCAGTTAACAACGCGGGATCAATTTTTCGCTTTTCTCAGGGAGCGATCGTAACCCTAGACACTAAAACCGGTAGTATTTTGTCTATGGTGGGGGGGACAGATTTTAGAAAAAGCCAATTTAATCGTGCTGTCCAAGCCCAAAGACAACCAGGTTCCACCTTTAAAGTTTTTGCCTTTGCAGCCGCCCTGGAAAAAAAAATACCAGCTTCTAAAACCTATTCCTGCGCAGCCCTCCCTTGGCAAGGTTTTACCTACAAACCCTGTAGAACTGGTGCAGGAAACGTATTAAATATGACTACTGGTTTTGCCCTATCGGAAAATCCTATTGCTTTGCGAATAGCGAGAGAAGTAGGGTTAAATAGAGTCGTATCCACAGCCCAACGTTTAGGAGTCAAGTCATCACTTGAAGCGGTTCCCGGATTAGTATTGGGTCAAAGTGTGGTCAATGTTTTAGAAATGACTGGGGCTTTCGGGGCTATTACTAATGGTGGTGTATGGAATCCACCCCATGCCATCAGCCGCATCCTCGACAGTAGTGATTGTGAAGATCGTAATGACTTAACCACTTGCCGTGTAGTTTATTCCTTTGACGAAGATCCACGTGCTAACCAGCCCGCATTAGACACAAGAATAGCGGCGGAACTCACCCGGATGATGCGCCAGGCTGTGACTAACGGTACTGGTCGCGCCGCATCTATTGGACTAGGAGAAGGTGGTAAAACCGGCACCACTGATAAAAACGTGGATCTATGGTTTATTGGCTCAATCCCTAGTCGTCAGCTAGTCACTGGTATTTGGCTAGGTAATGACAATAACTCCCCCACATCCGGCAGCAGTGGCCAAGCAGCACAACTGTGGGGCAATTACATGAGGCAAATTGTTAGATAAAACAAGGGAACAGGGAACGGAAACTGTCCAGCCATGAGGTTAAGGGAGAGGTCTGTATCCCCACCAAGGGCTAACTTGCAGGATAGCTTGCTTCGTAAAAACTACTCTAAATTGGGCTATAGGTTCATTACCGATGGGAGAAGGATTAACAGGAAGATAAAGCAGTTTAGGGAGAGGAGTTAATTCTATGCCTTGATTTGCTCCTTGATTCACCGCTTTATAACCAACGATCGCCCCATCAGCAGTTACACCCACACGATAGACTAAATCTTCTGTTAACTCTGAGCGAGTATTCCAACCCCTATTGATTTGGTCATAAAGTTTGCCATTGAGAACACGTAATTGGGAGGGATTACTAATCTCTGTAGTTTTACTTAACAGTGCCTCTAAATCCGCCACTGTAGGGGGGGTCTCTGGTGTGGGAGTCGGCACATTTACAGGTGGTGGTGTTGTTGCCTTGGGTGTAGGAGAATTGCTTTGAGGTGTGGTAGAACTGGTTTTTTCCTCTACCTTTGGTTCTGGGGGGCGCAACTCTGGGGCGGGAATTAAGCTAAAAGCCATAGCCGCAACTGCTAAACTAGCAACTCCTATACCTGCTGGTACTGCTTCCTTACGGATCAGTTGATTAGCACCACCATAACCTCTAGCCACAGGACGTAATTCTAGGGATAACTCCGGTAAAGTTTGGCTGTCAGCAAAAAACTGATCCACAGCCTCCACCAAATCAAATAACTGCACCGTGTTCAAATCCAGTTGAATAGCCAGTTTCTTATGGTCAGGCTGAGAATCAAAGCCATCTGGGGTGACTTCCGAATGCACAATTAACCTATGGCGGTTACTGGCAATTTTTTGGAACTCCACCAATTCAGAATCTTGACTGTGGGCTTGGGGATTAGACACATTGCTCAAAAATTCTTGAGCATAGCCACTCACCGCCCTAACCAAACTTTCAAAAAATTCTCGTCCCCCCACCAAGGGCTGATTATGGCCAGATATATGGCATTCTGCATTTACCAATATTGATAATTCTGGACGCACCTCTGGGTAATGTGCTGTTTTCCCAGCATCACTTAAACCCTCTAACAGCAGCGTACAATTAGGTAGACTGTACTTACGTTGGATATTCATTCTACTTCACCGTCAAAAAGACTAATCCAGAATCGCTGCATTCCAGCTGTACCAGTACAAAATAGTAATTGTCCTAACAAATTCATTGCTAACTCATCTAATTTTTCATCAGAACTCAAGGACATCACACCAGAACGTTTAGCATTCATCCTACTTTTGAAATGTACTCTAAATCGCTCCAGATAATTAGATAGGCGCAAATTTTGTGCCAAGGGGATCTGCTTTTCACTCATTTGCTGATAAGTCATCAGCATTTGGCGAATAACCACAGTTAAGCGCCTGGCTATGTAGCTGGCAATTACCACTAAAGCTTTTGCCTCTATGATGGTTAAGGGACGGCGAATATGTGCTTTCCGCATGGGGTTGGAACTCCGCATCTGCCATAAATTTACCCGGTGTTTAATAATTCCCTTCAGTTCCAACTCGTCAGCAAAAGCCAAAATAGCTTCAGAGCTACCCAATTCTAAAGCTTCAATCGCCAGTAGAATCAAATCAACTTGCAGCCGGGTTCTAGCAGGACAACCCTCTGCGGTGATGGCAGGGTCTGGTAAAGTATCCAGAATCATCGGCAATGATGGGTATGTAGGACTTTTCAATGGCGTTAAGCTGGCTGAGACGTTCATTCTATAAAATACCTTGTGCAGTTTTAACAGACTCAATAAAATTAGTACAACTAATTTAAGGTCAGTGGATCAACAAGAACATGAGACTTATGGCAATAGGAATACTACCTGACATATATTAATTACTTATTCTACTTAAATCCTTGTCTATACTGAAGTTCCAGTTTTCAAAGCATTTCTTTACCTTCCTGTGTTGATTGCAAAATTCCCAGCGTATGACATTATATTGTAAAATTTTCGAGGCATCGGGAATCAGGTACTAAGTACTAAACTATTACCCACTTAATTTGTATAACAGTTGATTGGACTTAGCTGCACAACAGCTTATAATCATCCCTCCTGACTTCCTCATCCCCACTACCTTATACTGATATTATGGATTTAAAGTCTCTAATTCGCGACATCCCAGATTTTCCTAAACCCGGAATTTTATTTCGGGATATAACTACTTTATTGCGTGATCCAGAAGGATTGCGTTATACTATTGACTTTTTCACCCAAAAATGTATTGATTCAGGATTACAGGCTGATTATGTTGTGGGTATGGAGTCCCGAGGGTTTATTTTTGGACCTCCTTTAGCTTACAAATTAGGAGCGGGTTTTATTCCCGTCCGAAAACCAGGAAAGTTACCAGCAGCAGTTTACTCAATTGAATATGAATTAGAGTATGGTACAGACTGTTTGGAAATGCATCAAGACGCTCTGCATCCAGATAGCCGAGTTTTAATTGTGGATGATTTGATTGCCACGGGTGGCACAGCCAAGGCCACGGCTAAGTTAGTCCAGAAGATTGGCTGCCAACTAGTGGGATTTGGTTTTATTATCGAGCTACGGGAATTACAAGGACGTAAACATTTACCAGATGTGCCGATTATTTCCCTGATTGAATATTAATGATGGGTGCTGTGTTCCATTGACTAAATTGCTATGAATTATACAAAAATTTCCTGGGAGACAAGCGGGGATTGGCTGCTAAGAATAGTCAAAAACGAAACATTTATTTATGTAATTAGACGGTTCTTACAAGCCTTGTTAACCTTGTTATTGGCAACGGCGCTGTCATTTTTGATCATGAAATTATCACCTGGGGATTATGTAGATACCCTGCGGCAAAACCCGACAATTTCTCCAGAACGAATTGAGGAATTGCGCCAACAGTTTGGTTTGGATAAATCTTGGCCAGAACAATTTGGACTATGGTTATGGCGCATCTTCACAGCAGGAGACTTTGGCACAAGTTTTGTTTACCAGCGCTCAGTAGGTTCTTTGTTGTGGGAGAGGATACCAGCTACCTTACTTTTAGCCATCGCATCTTTATTTTGCACCTGGGCGATCGCCATTCCCTTGGGAATTATCGCGGCTGTCAAACAAAATCAAGCCACAGACCGCATTTTACAAGTGATTAGCTACACCGGACAAGGATTTCCCAGTTTCATCACCGCCTTATTTCTGCTCATATTTGCTCAAGTCACCTCACCTTTATTCCCGGTGGGTGGTATGACTAGCATCGATCATGCTCAATTATCCTGGTTTGGTAAAATCCTGGATATTGGCTGGCACATGATTTTACCCACCATCGCCTTAAGTATCACTAGCTTTGCTGGTTTGCAAAGAATCACCCGCGGTGAATTATTAGATGTTCTGCGTCAAGATTACATCCAAACCGCCCGCGCCAAGGGACTACCAGAAAATCGGGTGATTTACGTTCACGCTCTCCGTAATGCCATCAACCCCTTAATTACTTTGTTGGGCTTTGAATTAGCCAGTTTATTAGGAGGAGCATTCATTGCGGAACAATTCTTTAACTGGCCGGGTTTAGGGAGATTGACTTTGCAAGCGGTGATGGCAAAAGATCAATATTTAGTCATGGCTAGCCTGGTCATGAGTGCCCTATTGCTGAATTTAGGCAATTTGATGGCAGACCTACTGTTGAGGGTAGCCGACCCCAGGATTCGTTTAGAATCTTAATTGACTGGGGATGGCTGAAATTTATCAAGGGCGCTTTAAGATTAATTTATAATACCCGAAAGCCTCTCCTTTAGGGCTAACAGTCAAGGGCATTAAAAGACCAGCAATGGAATTTCTCACCAAATATTTAGGCAAAAGATAAGCCAGTATTTTTGCCTTCCAAGACAAGGAAAAAAGTTTCAGCGACAACTTTTGTAATTTTAATAAAGTAGGCCGAATTGCCCAAGAAACATCTTCCATTACTTCAACTTCAAAGCCAATAGACTTTGCGATCGCATTCCAACTATCAATTTCTGAAAATCCATGACGCACTGCCATAGAAACTTCAACCAGTTGAGTTGCAGTTTGCAGCAACTTAGGAACTTGTTCCCACTTAATTTTCCGATATCCATCAAATACAATTAATTTTCCCCCTGGTCGCAGCACACGAAAAATTTGTTGTAGCGGTATGTCATCAGCAGATCCGTGACATAAACATTCAAAGGCAAAAACAATATCAAAAGATTTATCTAAAAAATTTAATTGATTAAAATCACCTTCTTTAAAAGATAGGTTTAAAAATTTATTTGCTTGGCGACGTGCTATTTTAATATGTGCTGAAGTTAAATCAATTCCAGTAAAATTAACTTGTGGATACTGCTCTGCTAAGAAACAACTATTAAATCCCTTGCCGCATCCTAATTCTAAAACATTCTGAGCATCAAGTTCACTAATTTGTTCAGCAACTACTCGCGGTTGAGCATAATAACCATCTGGATCAAATATGCCATCGGGATTCAATGCCATATGGATGGCATCTTGTCCAGAGTGATAGATTTGATAACCCCATTCACTTTGGCTATAGTAGGATATAGTAAAATCAGAATTAAATTCCCTTAACACAGCCTCGCAACCGAACAGCCAATCAATTTTAGCGATGGCATCTGCTAAAGTTACTTCACTGGCCAGGGTGTTATAGTCAATTTCCGCACCCCCAGTAAGTAGTTTAATAATAATATTTTTAAAATTTCTCAACAAGTTATTTCCCACCATAGAGAGAATTTTACCGTAATTTGGTCAGGAAACAGGCAACAGAGTTTTGAGCATTTCTCAAGTCCTATTATTCAATTGACTAATCCAAAATCCAAAATCCAAAATCCAAAATTGATTAAACTGCAACCTTTTCTAAAATCAACTTAGAACGCTTTACTTGCTCAGGAATAGTCACAGGATAATCCCCAGTAAAACAAGCCGAACAGAAACTATTGGTATCTTCCCTAGTTGCTTCTAGCATTCCTTTCCAACTGAGATAAGCAAGACTATCGACTCCCAACTGTTCGGCAATTTCTGTTACCGACTTGGTAGCAGCAATTAGTTGATCCTGGTTATCAGTGTCAATACCGTAAAAACAAGGATGTGTGACTGGTGGAGAAGAAATTCGCATATGCACCTCTATTACACCAGCTTCACGTAAAGTTTTAACTAGTTTCCTGCTGGTTGTACCCCGGACAATGGAGTCATCCACAATAATTACTCGTTTACCAGCCAATACATCTTTAAGGGGGTTGAGTTTCATGCGAATTCCTGACTCCCGCATAGATTGTGTAGGCTGAATAAAAGTTCTTCCCACATAGCGATTTTTAATCAATCCTTCAGCGTAGGGTATACCAGAGGATTGGGCAAAGCCAATGGCCGCAGGGATACCAGAATCAGGAACACCAAAGACAATATCAGCATCTACAGCCGATTCTGCCGCTATTTGTTTCCCTAACCTCATGCGATAGCTATACAAACTTTCGTTGTGCATGATGCTATCAGGACGGGCAAAATAAATCATCTCAAAGATACATAACTTGCGCTGAAGTTTTTGACTCCAATGGTAGGAAGCTAGACCTTCTTCAGTAATCCAAACTAACTCCCCTGGTTCCACATCTCGTAAGTATTCAGCCCCAATAATATCTAAACCACAAGTTTCCGAAGCCAAAACATAACGGACTGGATTACCAGGTAAAGTACCAATCACCAAAGGACGAATACCATTAGGGTCACGAACACCCATTACACCAACTGAAGTACCAATCACTAAACTAAAAGCACCTTGGCAACGGTGAAACGCCTTACTTGCACCTTCTAGCCAATCTGCACCTGCATTAACAGCTTCAGCAATGACCAAAGCAATTAATTCTGAGTCCGTTGTTGTGGCTAAACTAACTTTAGTTTCGACTAACTCTTCTCGCAGTTGTACAGTATTGACTAAATTACCATTATGTGCTAGAGCTAATGACCCTAGCCGTGTTGGGATCACAGCAGGCTGGGCGTTATCTTTGCGACTGGAACCAGTAGTGGAATAACGAGTATGACCAATAGCCAGGTTTCCGGGTAACTGAGTTAAGACCGATTCATTAAAGACTTGAGATACTAAGCCCATGTCTTTGTGCAGGTGTACTTTTTCATCCTCAAAAGTTGCAATTCCAGCTGATTCTTGACCCCTATGTTGCAAGGCATACAATCCAAAATAAGTCATTTTAGCCACATCTTGTTCTGGTGCATAAATGCCAAAAACACCACAAGCTTCTTCTGGTTTGTCAAGCCGATGGTCATGACTAATGGGGTCTGTCGCCTGGTCGGGGTATTCATCCGCAGTAACGGAATGGGTGGGAATCATTAGCTATTGCTCCTGGTTTGGGTGTCAAGTCAGAATATTCTGTAATCAATGACGACTGAAATTATGTCGCTGGATAGTTGGCAAATCCTTAAGGAATATTTAACCATTTATCTATTAAAACATTAGTTAATTATCCGGGGATGGGGGATTGGCAAAATTAAGACGGCGGGCGATCGCATGGAAATAGCGTGCTTGCATTTCCTCCATAGTAACTTTGATTAAAGTTTGGTTATCAGTAGTTAACACTTTCAATTCTGCTTCAGAATTACCCAAATTACCCACTGTACCCAGTATTTGCCAATTTTGCTCCAGATGGGTCTGTAAATAAGACTCCCAGTTTTTTTGTTGGGCTAATGGGACAGAAACTAAAATTCTTGCTCCACCTTCCCCAAACAGCACTTGATCTAGACGTTTTAACTGAGTTGGTGAGACTTCCACCTTAATTTCCGCCCCTAAATTACCAGCCAGGCAAGATTCAGCCAAAGCAACAGCCACTCCACCCTCAGCACAATCATGGGCTGAACGTATCCAACCAGCCCGAATACCTTCCCGGCAAACTTGCTGCACACGACGTTCTAAATCAAAATCTATCCTTGGCGGCTTTCCGGCTACGGTGTTGTGGATAGTGGCTAAATACTCAGATGCACCCAAACTAACAGAGGATGTCAGAGACAATCCCAAAAGATAAATTAGATCACCAGATGTTTGCCAACCTTGACCGCAAATTTTGGTTAAGTCGGGAATCAAACCCACCATACCCACCACAGGAGTGGGATAAATTGGTTGTAATAATCCTTGGGAATCGTAGGTTTCGTTGTACAGAGACACATTACCCCCTGTCACTGGTGTAGCCAATTCTTGGCAACCTTCCGCCAGCCCCCGACAAGCTTCCGCCAATTGCCAGTAACCAATGGGTTTTTCTGGACTGCCAAAATTGAGATTATCTGTCACCGCCAGAGGTTCAGCACCCACACAGCTGAGATTACGGGCAGCTTCTGCCACTACCGCCTTAGCTCCCTCATAGGGATCAAGATAAACATAACGAGAATTACAGTCTACAGTGGCCGCTACTCCTGATGTAAAACTGGCATCTGTTAATTCTTGATTCTTGATTTTTTCCAGAGGACGTAAGCGCACCACTGCCGCATCTGCACCTCCGGGCAAAATCACAGTGTTGTTTTGCACTTGATGATCATACTGACGATACACCCAACTTTTAGAAGCGATGGTGGGGGTATCCAGCAAAGTTAACAGAATATCATGCCAAGAGTGCAGTTTTCCTTCAATTTCAATCCCAGCAGTTGTGCTAGGGCGTAAAGAATCGGGTGACCATTGCCAAGCCTGGGTGGCGTATTCTGGGGGATTTGTCAATAATTCCCGATAGTAAAGAGGGGTATTTTCTGCCAAGGCCGCAGCTGGGATTTCTGCGGCTACTTCACCGTGAAAGAAAATCCGCACAACCGGTTCAGCAATCACCCTACCCGCAGCCACAGCATGAAGTCCCCAACGTTGAAAAATATCAATTAATTCTTGTTCCCGCCCCTGATGGGCAACAAACAGCATTCTTTCTTGAGATTCTGAAAGCAGGTATTCATAGGGAACCATCTCCGTTTCCCGCACGGGAATCTGATCTAAATCTAATTCAATCCCCACACCACCTTTAGCCGCCATTTCTGATGTAGAACAGGTAATACCAGCCGCACCCATATCCTGGGCGGCCACAACAGCACCAGTTTTAAACGCTTCTAAACAAGCTTCAATTAAAGACTTTTCTAAAAACGGGTCGCCCACTTGCACTGCGGGACGGTTATCTAATGACTGATCAGTTAATTCCGCACTAGCGAAACTTGCCCCTCCCATCCCATCGCGTCCAGTGGTAGAACCAACATATAATACCGGGTTGCCTATGCCAGAAGCTCCAGATTTAACAATTTCTGGGGTTTCCATCAATCCCAGTGCCATTACATTCACCAACGGATTACCAGAATAAGCCTGATCAAAATAAACTTCACCACCCACTGTGGGAACACCAACACTATTACCATAGTGACTGATTCCCGCCACTACACCAGTGAATAGGCGTTGGGTTTTTGGATCATCTAAACAACCAAAACGCAAAGAATTTAATAAGGCAATGGGACGCGCACCCATTGTAAAGATATCTCTGAGAATTCCTCCCACACCAGTGGCTGCTCCTTGGAAAGGTTCAACGGCTGAGGGGTGGTTATGAGACTCAATTTTAAATGCTAGTTGTAGTCCATGGCCCAGGTCTACCACCCCAGCATTTTCGCCGGGTCCAACTAAAATGCGCTGACCTGTGGTGGGAAACTGTTTTAATAAAGGTCGTGAATTTTTGTAACAGCAATGTTCCGACCACATCACCCCAAACATTCCTAGTTCTGCTTTGTTGGGATGTCGCCCTAAGCGTCTGACAATTTCTGTATATTCTTCTGGTTTTAAGCCGTTATCGGCGATTTCTTGGGGTGAAAAAGGACTAGAGGAGATGGGGGTCATGGAGATAATGCACCAAAAGGACAACAAAATATTGTATCAATTTATTTACTCTATATGTGCGGGTATGGCCATTGTTTCCCTGAAAATTTCCCCACACTTGGTTAATAACCTGACACATATTTTGCCACAGCTATTATCAAATGTGGGGAGGCGGTTGATGTGATTACATCAGGAATCTATTACAGGTAATTTTAATCATACCTGAGATACCTGGAAATAACATCGCTTTGATTAGGACATGGCTTGGATGATGTAATCAAAGTATGGTGCGGCTTCAGCTGCATCTTCAGCGCTGAGTAAGTCAAGGGAGGCTGTTTTTAAGACACTGATAGCTTCTACCATGCCTGGTACAGGAACACCCAGAGAATTGTACATTTCTCGCACACCGATTAAACCAATTTTTTCGATTGGATCTTTATCGCCGGCCAGTACGCCATAGGTAATTAGGCGCAAATACCAGCCAAAGTCACGGATACATAAAGAACGCTGGCGATCGCCATAAGCATTACCGCCCGGAGCGATAAAGTCAGGTCGTCTTTGCCACAGCTTTTTAGTTGCTTCTTGAACAATCTTTTTTTCGTTCTCTGCTAAAGTCGCAGCAATGCGTGTCCGTTGTACACCGCTTTGCAAAAAGTCTTTGATGCTTTTGAGTTCGCCACTGCTAGGATAACGCAGTTCGTCGTCGGCTTTGAGAATAACTTGGCTAATGACAGTCATAATTATACGCAACCACGCGAAATATTATTTGCTAGTTTAACGAGTCTGAGGCACACAAAGAAAGGAAAATTTTGACATACTCACCGTCCTAGAAGGTCGGTTATTCTTGACGGTTCACCGCAATTCGCCACGAAGGTAGTCTTACAGTCGCTCCCCGCCCGTTTAAAGTCATGCCCATGCCCCATGCCGACTACTTTTATGTTATAATACACCGAAAAGCCGTCATAGAAGAACGTGCTTCTTATCCCATTCTTGTGGTCCAGATGGAGTAAGTGGGAACCAATGACCAATGACCAATGACTAAACAACAAGGTGAGTTAATTGAAATTATTATCACTGACTTGAGTAATACTGGTGATGGTGTGGGACGTTTTCAGGAATTGGTGGTTTTCGTCCCCGATACTGTTCCAGGCGATCGCGCCTTAGTTCGCTTACTACACGTTAAAGCTAAATATGCCCATGCTAAAGTTCATCAGCTTTTACAACCATCTCCCCATCGGGTGCGACCAAGTTGTATTGTGGCTGATAAGTGTGGTGGTTGTCAGTGGCAACATATTAACTATGAATATCAGTTATTAGCTAAACATGATCAAGTCGTCCAAGCAATACAACGTATTGGCGGTTTTGTCAACCAAAAAGTAGATCCCGTATTGACCACGGCTGCACCTTTGGGCTATCGCAATAAAGCCACCTATCCCCTGGGAACTTCCTCCACAGGTCAAGTACAAGCTGGTTACTACCAAAAAGGTAGCCATCAATTAGTGAATTTAAATCAATGTCCGGTTCAAGACCTGAGATTAAATCCTTTACTGGCTGAAGTGAAGCAGGACATCCAACAGCGCGGTTGGCAAATCTACGATGAACAAAAACACCAAGGACTAATCCGCCATCTCAGTTTACGCATTGGTAGGCGCACTGGGGAAATGTTGTTGACTTTGGTAGTCAAGGACTGGAATTTACCAGGAATTGAACAGCAAGCCCAGCAATGGTTACAGCGCTATCCTCTGTTGGTGGGTGTGTGCTTAAATCGGAATAGCCATCGCACTAATGCTATTTTTGGGGGTCAAACTCGTTGTCTGGCTGGGGTTCCCTACCTACGGGAAAAATTCGCTGATTTAGAGTTTAAAGTCCGTCCAGATACTTTCTTCCAGGTTTATACAGAAACCGCAGAAGCACTATTACAGATTATTACATCAGAACTGAACCTGCAAGGACAGGAGTTGCTAGTTGATGCTTATTGTGGTATTGGTACTTTGACTTTACCTTTAGCAAAACAAGTCCGCCAAGCCATAGGACTAGAATTACAACCAGAAGCAGTACAGCAGGCAATTGTCAATGCTCAACACAATCAAATTAATAATGTCACCTTTCAAGTAGGAGCAGTGGAAAAGCTGCTACTTGAAATGGATATAATACCAGATGTGCTGTTACTTGATCCGCCTCGAAAAGGATGCGATCGCACTGTTATTGAGGCCTTATTGTCATCGAAACCTTCACGCATCGTTTACGTCAGTTGTAAAGTAGCCACTCTTGCCCGCGACTTAAAACTATTATGCCAAAATGGGCAATACACTATTGCACGGATACAACCTGCTGATTTCTTTCCTCAAACAGCCCATGTGGAAGTTGCCGCCTTTGTTGTGCTATCACATTGAGATACCACTACTTAATCTTTGACAAAAACTTAAATTTCTCATCTTAGCCTGAAAGTGCATACCAAGAATGCTAAAATCAAATTAAACCAATCATAAAAAACCTCGATGGTGACAAACATTAAAAACTGCATCAAGTTTTAACCACAATAACAAGATTGTGTAAAGCAAAAATCGGCATTTTCAGACCCTTTGATCAGTCTTGGCTAAAATATCCCACTTTTATATTTGCTAACATTAGCCGTTTTATGTATCAGCAATCTTATTTGATAAATAAACTCTATGCTCCATAGCATTTTCAAAACTTAGTATTTAAAGACGCTAGTTTGAAGGAAACACGATCACCTCAATTTTTATCAGGGTGCCTGTAACAGCAAACTGATGTCTAGCTAACTGAAAGCTACGGGGTTTCTAAGCGTGATTACTATTTCCCTCCGTCCACTGGGACGCTGTTGGGGTACGATTAGTTTCGCCTCAACTCTCTATCTATGTCCAATTTTAGACTTACTGTTGGCGGAAATTCCCCCCCAACTCCAAGCAGAATTACGGCTAGGACTCCAGGAAGCCTTAGTCAATGCCGCCAAACACGGCAACAATCTTGATCCCAGTAAAACTGTACTAGTACGGTTTTCTTTAATAGATAATCAATACTGGTGGATCATATCAGACCAAGGACAAGGTTTTATTCCGGCATCTGCCGACGATGAAGACCCCACCGATTATTTGCCCCCTGACGAGTCAGAAAATGGGCGTGGCTTGTGTCTTCTGCATCAAATTTTTGATCAAGTACAGTGGAATCGCAAGGGTACAGAATTGAGGCTTTGTAAACAAATGGAAAATCGTCCCCGTCTGTCGTTAAGACGTTAGGGGACTACAATAAGCAATTTTGGATTTTGGATTCTTGATTATATACTATACCATATGCAATCAAATATTTGTTGTTTTACAACCAAGGCCAAGAAAAATTTTGAATTTGGGTTGTGGACGACAGGGTAATGCCAACTAAACCAACTCAGATCAAGCTCGGCAAATCAGTTATAATATGGAGTAGCCAGGAGTGAACCCGGCAATGGTAATGAATCTGGCATTAGTTCAGTTCACCTTGCTATCTTCGCTTTTATTCCCATGAGTGGGACAGGGAGGCGCGGAAATTGAGCGATCTAACCAACCAACAGCTTGTTGTAGTCTAATAATAGCTTCTTGTGGCTGATTTTGCAGGAGATATAAAACAGCAGCGGCAGCTTGCTCACTAGCCCGAGAATTGCGGTTAGATTTGAGGCGATGCCAATCATTAGGTGAGATACTTAGCCTCTCCATCAAAGCTTGGGCTAGTTGCACAGTGGTAAATTCATTAAGTTGACTGGTTTTAGGAAGCTGGGTAGGTTGAGACATGATCCCAAATGCTGAGTTAGCAGTTAAAATTTTCGGTATTGCCTAATATTTAATCATAGTTTACTACCTGAAAATGAATCCGCGTCAACAATCACAGCCATCAGAGGAAAGTCAAGAACCGGATTTTGACCAAGAACTAGAGGAACTAGAGCGATCGCTGGTCTACTTGAAAAAACGTTACAATCAGGTGCAAAGCGATGGACAAAAAAAGGCACAATGGCAACAGCGTCGCCAGGAATTACAACAAAATAAACACCAGACACCAGAAATCAAAGCGGAACTACAGCAAATTAAACAGCAGTTAGAAGCTTTAGAAATTAATTTAGAAAGCCAGTTATTTTCTTGGCGTAGTCTGAAACAACCTTTCTGGCAGGCTGTCCGCTTTGGTGGAGTGGGCGTTATCATAGGCTGGATCTTAAAGTCCTGTAGTGGGTGATATCATATCTTGCCTGTGGGCTGAAATTAAATGTTAATATTGCTTAATATCTGTGTGATCTAAGTTGACAAAAGAAAAGTTATATAGTATGAATCGACGAATTGCAGAAGTATTGCGGAGTGGTCAACCTGATGATTCTCTTGTAGTTCAAGGCTGGGTGAGAACGAAACGCGATTTAAAAGGCTTTGCTTTTATAGAAGTCAATGACGGCTCATCATTAGCTAATTTGCAAGTCGTGATCAATCAAGATTTGCCAGACTACGAAGAAACCATTAAAAAGCTGAATACAGGGGCATCTGTGGAAGTGACAGGGGTATTAGTGGCTTCTCAAGGTAAAGGACAGCGCATTGAATTAAAAGCCGAAGCAGTGAAAGTCTACGGTGAAGCCGATCCCGAAACCTATCCTCTACAAAAGAAACGCCACTCCTTTGAATTTTTACGCACAATAGGACATTTGCGATCGCGGACTAATTCTTTGAGTGCGGTCTTCCGGGTGAGAAACGCTTGTTCCACCGCCGTTCACCAATTTTTCCAAGAAAGGGGCTTTTTGTGGGTACATACACCTGTAATCACAGCTAACGACTGCGAGGGCGCGGGCGAATTATTCAGCGTTACCAGTCTCGACCTAAAGAACATTCCCCGCACAGAAAATCAACCTGTAGATTACAGCCAAGATTTTTTTGGTAAACCTACATACTTAACAGTTAGCGGTCAGTTAGAAGCAGAAGTCATGGCCATGGCATTTTCTAACGTCTACACCTTTGGGCCTACCTTCCGTGCAGAAAATTCTAACACCTCCCGCCACCTGGCGGAATTTTGGATGGTGGAGCCAGAAATGGCATTTTGTGACCTAAACGGTAATATGGATTTAGCCGAAGCATTTCTCAAACATATATTTAAAAATGTGTTAGAAAAATGCCCAGAAGACATGGAATTTTTTAACCTCCGTATTGATAATACTGTATTGGCAACAGCCGAGAATATTATTAATAATCAATTTGAACGCTTGACTTACACAGAAGCCATCAAATTATTAGAAAAAGCCGACGTTAAATTTGAATACCCAGTTAGTTGGGGCTTAGATTTACAATCCGAACATGAACGTTATCTAGCAGAAAACCTGTTTAAAAAACCCGTAATTGTCACAGACTATCCCGCGCAAATCAAAGCCTTTTATATGCGCTTAAATGAAGACGAACAAACTGTTCGCGCCATGGATATTCTTGTGCCTAAAATTGGCGAAATTATTGGTGGTTCCCAAAGAGAAGAACGCCTAGAAGTTTTAGAACGCCGTATTTTAGCCCAAGGAATGGAACCAAAAGATTTATGGTGGTATGTTGACTTACGCCGTTATGGTACGGTTCCCCATGCTGGTTTTGGTTTAGGCTTTGAAAGACTAGTCCAATTTATGACCGGGATGGGAAATATCCGCGATGTGATCCCGTTCCCCCGCACACCACAAAACGCCGAGTTTTAGTAGTGTATTATTTTGATCTGTATTCCTGCTCATGTAATTCATGTGGGGCTTAATACCAACTTTCCACTGAAGACCCATTGAGTTAATTGCATTTACGGAAGCCTAAAATTTAGGTGGGGAATGTAGTCATATTTTTAGGTGATATCCGGGTTGGAAGATAGCAGAAAAGGAATGTATCATAAACTATGAATTGTGAAGTTTGAATTAAAAAAATCTAAATTTAGCTTCACAATTCATAATCTATTAGTTTTCCGTCTGAAGTCAAAATATCATCACCAGCTTGAGTTTTGAGTTAGGACAGAATAGCTCAAAACTCAAAACTTGACAAATCAGCAGCAGGTTTAAGCCATTTGATTTTCAATCGCCCAACGCGCTAGTTCAGTGCGGTTGTGGAGATTTGTTTTGCCCAACATATTGGACACATGGCTTTCAACTGTACGCTGACTAACATTTAATTCTTCAGCAATTTCTCGATTAGCTAAACCCCTAGCAACAAACTGTACTACTTTCAGTTCCGTGGGGGTCAACTGTACATCGAAAGGAACCTGAATGCGGGAACCGTTTTCTCCTCCTTTAGCTTGATGCTCTTTCCAACGGGTAGTTTGCTTCAGTGAAGATTCTACTTGTGCTACCAGTTCTTCTGGTTCAAAGGGCTTGACCATATATACGTCAGCGCCTTTATTCAGACCTTTAACTCGATCTGCACTTTGTCCCTTGGCGGAGAGGAAAAGTACCGGAATCCAAGCGGTGCGTTCAATTTGTCGGATTTGTTCTACAAAAGTATATCCGTCCATTTCCGGCATCATAACGTCACAGATGATCATATCTGGAATCTCTTGTTCAAGCATTTCCAGAGCTTCTCGTCCGTTTTCGGCAGTGTTGACTTCATAGCCTCTGAATTCCAGGTAATCCTTCACCAGCAAGATGAGGTTAGGGTCGTCATCAATTAGTAGAAGTCTTTTGTGATCTTTCATGCTGGGCTCTTTCATAGCAGTGGCACTTGTCGCGCTTCGTTCCATCAAGGTTTTAAGTGGTTATCCTTTGTGGTGGATCATTGAGATGTTGTCTGTCCTTTCTGTCTACTTAACTTGCCTTTGCTGTCTCGAGGTCTCAACAGTAGTGATCACAGTCAGTGGTGACACTTTTGGTGGAGACGACTAGCTCATGGGCAAACTTCCGGTGAGGATACGTAGAGCAGTAGTATTGATAATGCGTTATTATAGATCGCTTTGAAGGTCGCGGGTGAAAAAAACACTGATTAAATCATTATCCTTCCCATTCACCAGGTAAGTGTTGGCTCAAGATCACCCTAACTTCAAAACAACCCGCGCTCTCATAGCCTTACTGCTTTACCATATCCTGCGGATGTCTACCCTCTATCAAAGTACTTACAAGCAAGTAGGGGAATCATCGGCAAAAGATGGGTTAAAAATGCACATTCTTCCACCACCATTATGCCTATCAAGTGTTTTGGGATGATTTGCTCAATAACTTCTGGTTTTGCTGGGCAACACCAGGCACCATCTGGGTAGAATACCATTATCGGTCTAGAACAAAAAACTCGCAAGCAGTTAACTGGAGTTTGAAGCAGACAAATGGGAAATGGTTTTGAGGCTGTTCAAGTGTTAGCTCTTGAATTGGCCTTGTTTTTGTCATCCCCCAAACACCAGACTAACTTGTTTTGTACAGAATTTATCAGCTTTCCGCCTCGGCACATAAATTTAGCCATATCAGAATATTCGTCACTGATTGACCAAAATCTGAGCTATTCAAATAATCGAGTATTTGTACTTAGGTAATTCAGCCCTAGTCTTGTGCGGGAACCCGTACTCAACTAATTATTGCCATTGTATGCCGCTTTTGGGTACATTAGCACTCAGGAGTTGAGAGTGCTAACTCTGGAGAAATAAACATGGCAGCTGTAACTTTAAGCGTTTCTACAGTAAAACCCCTAGGCGATCGCGTTTTCGTAAAAGTGAGCGCCCCGGAAGAAAAAACCGCAGGTGGATTGTTCCTACCTGACAATGCTCAGGAAAAACCCCAAGTAGGCGAAGTTGTCGCACTTGGACCTGGCAAGCGTAATGATGACGGTAGCCGTCAAGAGTTAGACATTAAGGTCGGCGATAAGGTGCTGTACTCTAAGTACGCTGGCACTGACATCAAGCTGGGCACAGAAGAATATGTACTGCTGTCTGAAAAGGACATTTTAGCAGTTGTCAGCTAATGGGCAATGGGTAGAGACGCGATTGCTCGTGTCTGTACACAACCATGGGGAAGCCTAAAGCCTAACCCCCCAATTCTAAAATCCAAATTCTTTGACTTACTCCCGGAATTGAGACACCTATGGCAAAACGTATTATCTACAACGAAAACGCCCGTCGCGCCTTGGAGCGAGGCATCGACATCTTAGCTGAGGCCGTAGCTGTTACCCTTGGACCCAAAGGCCGTAACGTAGTCCTAGAAAAGAAATTTGGCGCACCTCAAATTGTGAATGACGGTGTAACCATTGCCAAAGAAATCGAATTAGAAGACCACATTGAAAACACTGGTGTAGCTTTGATTCGTCAAGCTGCTTCCAAGACCAACGACGCTGCTGGCGATGGTACCACAACCGCCACTGTTTTGGCTCATGCCATGGTCAAAGAAGGTTTACGCAACGTTGCTGCCGGTGCCAATGCAATTTTGCTGAAGCGCGGTATTGACAAAGCTACTGGCTTCTTGGTTGGGAAAATCGCTGAACACGCTCGTCCAGTAGAAGATTCTAAATCAATTGCCCAAGTTGCTTCCATTTCAGCTGGTAACGACGATGAAGTCGGTCAGATGATTGCCCAAGCAATGGACAAGGTAGGCAAGGAAGGGGTAATTTCCCTAGAAGAAGGGAAATCTATGACCACCGAGCTAGAAATTACCGAAGGGATGCGCTTTGACAAAGGCTACATCTCTCCTTACTTCGCTACCGATGCTGAACGCATGGAGGCAGTTTTTGATGAGCCTTTCTTGCTGCTAACCGATAAGAAAATTGCTTTAGTACAAGACCTCGTGCCGGTTTTAGAGCAAGTAGCTCGCGCTGGTCGTCCTTTGGTGATTATCGCCGAAGATATCGAAAAAGAAGCTTTAGCAACCTTAGTAGTTAACCGCTTGCGTGGTGTACTCAATGTTGCTGCTGTCAAAGCTCCTGGTTTTGGCGATCGCCGCAAAGCCATGCTAGAAGATATCGCTGTTCTTACCGGTGGTCAATTGATTACTGAAGATGCGGGTCTGAAGCTAGAAAACACCAAACTAGAAAGCCTGGGTAGAGCTCGCCGTGTCACCATTACCAAGGACAACACCACAATTGTTGCCGAAGGTAACGAAACTGCGGTTAAAGCCCGTTGCGAACAAATCCGTCGTCAGATGGATGAAACCGAATCTTCTTACGACAAAGAGAAGCTGCAAGAACGTCTGGCTAAACTTTCCGGTGGTGTAGCTGTAGTGAAAGTAGGTGCAGCTACCGAAACCGAAATGAAAGATAAAAAGCTACGCCTAGAAGACGCAATCAACGCCACCAAAGCTGCTGTAGAAGAAGGTATCGTTCCTGGTGGTGGTACAACTCTAGCTCACCTCGCTCCTGGACTGGAAGGGTGGGCAAACACCAACCTCACAGGCGAAGAGTTGATTGGTGCTATGATTGTTGTCCGTGCTTTACCTGCGCCTCTAAAGAGAATTGCTGAAAACGCTGGTCAAAACGGTGCTGTTATTGCTGAACGTGTGAAAGAAAAAGAATTCAACGTTGGCTATAACGCTGCTACCAACGAATTCGTTGATTTATTAGGCGCTGGTATTGTTGACCCTGCCAAAGTAACTCGTTCTGCTCTGCAAAACGCCGCTTCTATCGCTGGTATGGTGTTGACAACCGAATGTATTATCGTTGACAAGCCTGAGCCTAAAGATGCTGCTCCTGCTGCTGGTGCTGGCATGGGTGGCGGTGACTTCGACTACTAATATTTTGTAGTCACATAAGTTAAAAAACAGCTGCTTCTCTCGTGGAGGCGGCTGTTTTCTGTATGGAGACTTTTTAGAAGTAGCAAAATTTTTTAAGGTGGCAAATCAACAATGTATTACGATAACTTATCGCTATCAATTGTGTTCAAGGACATTTGTAATGATTGTCAACAGTCCAATAGATAAAACTTGGCATGGCAAACTAAATTTAGTTTATGCCCATGGACTCAAGAGTACAGAGTTAATTCACAGTCACCATCAAGCACCCCTGAAAGTACAACGGCCTTTTTATCCAGAGGGTGAAAAAATTTGTCATAGTGTGATATTACATACTGCCGGGGGAGTAGTGGGAGGCGATCGCCTGTCTTATCACCTCCAGTTGCAAAACAATGCACAGGCTTTAATTACCACAGCCGCAGCCAGTAAAATATACCGCAGCAATGGATTACAAGCCAGGCAAAATATTGAGATTAAAATTGATACTGGTGGTTGTTTAGAGTGGCTACCCCAAGAAACAATTTTGTTTAATGGGGCAGTTTATCGCCAAGATTTGCTGGTAGAATTAGCACCCGGAGCCAGTTGGTTAAGTTGGGAAATTACCCGATTTGGTCGCACTGCCAGAGGAGAAAAATTTTTACAAGGAGAATGGCGATCGCACACGGAAATTTGGCAGCAAGGCGTTCCCTTGTGGATTGATCGCCAATGGTTACCGGGTAACCAGGAAGTGTTCCACAGTCCTCATGGTTTGGCTGGACAACCAATAGCAGGTAGTCTGGTGTGGGTGGGAAGTCCAGTTTCTAGGGAAATTTTGGACAAAGCCCGAAACTTATGGCATGGTTCTGGAGAAGTTGGGGTTACTCGGTTACAAAATGGATTTTTGTGTCGATATCGTGGTTCTTCTACATCTGAGGTGAGAAACTGGTTTATAACTGTGTGGGAGTTGCTGCGAGGATCTTTTTTACATCGTAGTGGCTGTATCCCCAGAGTATGGCAGGTTTAAGCTAACCGGCGCAGAGAAAACAGAGGAGCAAAAAATGCAACTGACACCACAGGAAAAAGATAAGTTATTGATTTTTACTGCTGCTTTGTTGGCGGAAAGACGTAAAAGTAGGGGTCTGAAGTTAAACTATCCCGAAGCTGTCGCCTATATTTCCGCAGCTATTTTGGAAGGTGCAAGAGATGGGCAAACAGTGGCAGATTTGATGAGTTACGGCACAACCTTGTTAACAAGAGATGATGTGATGCCTGGTATACCAGAAATGGTCCATGAGGTCCAGGTAGAAGCAACTTTTCCTGATGGTACAAAACTGGTAACTGTGCATAATCCTATTCGTTAGGAAAACACAACTTAATATAGAAGAAAGAGAAGGTCAGTCAAATGGAGGGAAAAAATGCTATCGTCATATAGATTGACTAAGGTAAATATTCAAGGTTATCGACCTTTTAGAGATTTTACAGCGCCATTACAACCTCTAGAAATTATTGTTGGCGCTAATGGTGCTGGAAAATCAAGTTTGTTTGAATTCCTCAAATTTTTACGAGATAGTCTTTATCAAGATATACCACCTGAAATAGTTACTGGTTCTATTGGTCAACAGATTTTTCATATTCCTGGTCCGGAAAAGTTTCAATGGAATATAGAAATTGCCACAGATCATCCTGTGGGTATGAGATATTTAGGGGAACTTATGGGTCCGGTTGGTCGAACTCAAGTATCCTATGAGCGTGTAGAGTCTTCTCAACCTTTTAGTGATCAATACCCTAATCCATACATATATATGAATATTCAAGGGAATAAAGGTGTGATTCGAGAACCTGGAGAAACTGGATTTACACGAGTCAAAATAGAACCAGACATAGAACAAGATATTGCTTTAAAGCGTCATAATCAACTAACGCTGAGTGCAATGACCAATCCATCGCTGGAAGCATTATATAACTTACGTGAATATATTCGTAATTGGAGGTTTTATAGTTCCTTCAACATAGCAAATGATAAAATTCGTAAATCAGTTCCCCTAGAACAAGAACCAGTATTACGCGAAGATGCAGGTAACTTAAGTTCAGTGATACATTATTTAATGACTGAACATAGACCAGAGTTTGAGCAACTACAACAACACTTACGTTCGGTAATTCCCGGTTTTAAAGGTTTAACAGTCAAAGCTCGTGGTGGACCAGGAGAAGTCATAGCTTTTTGGCAGGAATCCGGAATTGATCAAGATTTAAGTCTCGCTGACTTATCAGATGGAATTTTGCGTTTAATTGGTTGGATTTGCCTTTGTGTACAGCCAAATCCACCATCTTTAATTTGTATTGATGAACCAGATCAAGGTGTACATCCTCGGACACTACCTGTTCTTGCAGCTTTATTTGAAAAAGCTTCTGAACGTACTCAAATTATCTTAGCTACTCATGCTTCTTACTTTCTGACACAGTTCGATATTTCTCAAATTGCTGTAATTAGAAAAGAAAATGGAGAAGCAAAGTTTATTAAACCTGGAAATTCACAAGTTTTAATTGATATGCTAGATGATTTTGGTTCAGATGAAATAGAACAGCTACACCGTAGTGATGAATTAGAGAGGCTACCATGAAAGTTGAAATTTATGTAGAAGGCACATCTGATAAACTAGCAATGGAAGCACTATTAAAACCTTTAATGGATCAGAAAATTCAACAGGGTATTATAATCAGATTTTTTGCAGTTAAGGGAAACAATAATGAGAGAGGAGGAGATGCTAAAATAGAGTTACTAACAAAGACACCCACCAAAGCAGTCAACATTATCTGCAATCAGCCAGATTCAATTGTGGTAGTCATGCCGGATTTATATCCCAAGAACAAAGGCTTTGAGCATGAAACAATTCAAGAAATGGAAAATGGGATATTAAATGAGTTTGATAAAGTATTAAAGTCTAAAAACATAAATGATGTTAGGTTAAGAGAAAGGTTTAGAGTTTTTTGCTTTAAACATGATTTGGAAACATTAATTTTAGCGGCGGAATCACAATTAACAAACCTACTTAGTGTTAATCCTTTACCCATAAAATGGACAAGACCAGTTGAAGAACAAAATCATCATGAGCCACCGAGAAGAATTGTAGAGCAAATTTTTAAGAAATGTGGCAAAAAATATAAAGGTACTGTAGATGCACCAGATATATTACAAAGTGCTAGATATGAGGATATTGCCGAATTATGTCCTCAAGCTTTCAAACCATTTGTAGAATTTTTGCAAAATTTGCCAAATTTATAAATCAGGTAAATAAGGAAAATTATGTTATGATTCCAGGACAGATTATCACGCCAGATGGTGAAATAGAGTTAAACGCCAATCGTCCTACTATAAAATTACAAGTTGGCAATACAGGCGATCGCCCCATTCAAGTTGGTTCACATTTTCACTTTTATGAAGTGAATGCAGCATTGAGTTTTCCTCGAGAACAAGCACGGGGAATGCGCCTTGATATTCCCGCAGGAACAGCAGTGAGGTTTGAACCAGGGGATATAAAAGAAATTACTTTAGTACCTTTAGTTGGTAGTCGGCAAGTTTACGGCTTTAACAATAAAGTTAATGGCCATATCTAAACTCCTCTTATTATAACCTCAACCCAAAAAATCCTATCATGCCTTACAGAATCTCTCGTCAAGCCTACGCAGAAACCTACGGTCCCACAGTGGGCGATCGCATCCGATTAGCAGACACAGAATTATTTATACAAGTTGAACAAGACTTCACCACTTATGGCGACGAAGTGAAATTTGGCGGGGGTAAAGTTATCAGAGATGGAATGGGACAATCCCCCATTGCCAACGCCGATGGAGCAGTAGACTTAGTAATTACTAACGCCTTAATACTAGACTGGTGGGGTATTGTTAAGGCAGATATAGGCATTAAAGACGGCAAAATTTTCAAAATCGGTAAAGCCGGCAATCCCTACATTCAAGACAATATAGATATTATTATTGGACCGGGTACAGAAGCCCTAGCCGGGGAAGGCATGATTCTCACAGCAGGCGGTATTGATAGCCACATTCATTTTATTTGCCCCCAACAAATTGAAGTAGCCATCGCCTCCGGTATTACTACCATGATTGGCGGTGGTACTGGACCTGCCACCGGCACAAACGCCACCACCTGCACCCCAGGACCTTGGAACCTATACCGGATGTTACAAGCTGCTGACGCTTTCCCTGTTAACTTAGGTTTTTTAGGTAAAGGTAATACCAGCCAACCCAAAGGAATTGTAGAACAAGTCTTAGCCGGTGCCATGGGGTTGAAGCTACATGAGGACTGGGGAACTACCCCAGCCACCATTGATACTTGTCTCACTGTTGCTGATGAGTATGATGTCCAAGTAGCAATTCATACTGACACCTTAAACGAAGCCGGATTTGTAGAAGATACCATAGCCGCCTTTAAGCATCGCGCCATCCACACCTACCACACCGAAGGCGCAGGGGGTGGACACGCACCAGATATTATCAAAGTTTGTGGGCAAAGCAACGTTTTACCATCTTCCACTAATCCCACACGCCCTTACACCATCAACACTTTAGAAGAACACTTAGATATGTTGATGGTGTGCCATCACCTGGATGCCAACATTCCCGAAGATGTGGCCTTTGCCGAGTCTCGCATTCGTCGAGAAACCATCGCTGCTGAAGATATTCTGCACGACTTAGGGGCATTTAGTATGATTGCTTCTGATTCCCAAGCCATGGGGCGAGTGGGAGAAGTGATAATTCGCACTTGGCAAACCTCCCATAAAATGAAAGTACAACGGGGAAGACTTCCCGGAGAGGAACTAGCAGATAATAACCGTGTAAAAAGATATGTTGCTAAATACACAATTAACCCAGCTATTACACATGGAATTGCTAAATATGTGGGTTCAGTGGAAGAAGGGAAACTAGCAGATTTATGTTTGTGGCGACCGGCATTTTTTGGTGTCAAACCAGAAATTGTGATTAAAGGTGGCATGATTGCTTGGTCACAGATGGGCGATGGTAATGCTAGTATTCCCACACCTCAACCTGTGCATACCCGACCCATGTTTGGCAGTTTTGCCGGGGCGCGTCACGCTACATCTTTAACTTTTGTTTCTCAAGCCGCTTTAGAAAGGGAAGTTCCCCGCCAGTTGGGATTACGCAAATCTACTGTGGCGGTTTCCGGGACACGCCAAATAAGTAAAGGAGATATGAAGCTAAATGACGCTCTACCTCACATTGAAGTAGATCCAGAAACCTATGAAGTTAGGGCTGATGGTGAATTGCTGATTTGTCAACCTGCAACTGTTTTGCCAATGGCACAAAGATATTTTTTGTTTTAGTTCATAGTTTCTTAGCAAATACCCCACCCCCCAGGGACATCTGGGGGTTTTTTATGTGCTTTTAGTCTAAAGTCCAGATTTAATTTGTATAACCCTAGGGAAGATGCCGGCACTACCTATATTGATCAAGTATTGATCAAGTACAAATGATTGGATTTAGCTGATTAAGAGCTTATCAATTACTTTAAAATCCTACTTATGTTACTGATTTATACGCAAAGTTTGTAGTAATAAGCAATAGCAAACCGGAAATAAATTAGCCCCTGGTTGCAATTTAAGGGTTTTCTCGGTCAATTATGTCAATCTTGAAAAGATTGTAATAAGAAGTTGTCTGTACCATTTAAATCACTTTTTCTATGTTAAATTGAGTAAGTGTGATAGATGCTGCATTGAGTTTATATTCAGGCAGTTAGTTAAAAGTGCCACTGCATCAAACAGAAAAGATGCTAATTCATCTTGATCAAGTAAGTAAGTGGTTCGTGGTTGGTTAGGGAACAGTCTTGAAGTCAACCTTGAACCAGCAGCGTATTAACCAATATCCCAAGAACTGCGAATAGCTCAAACTATCTCGTGGTGACTTCAACCCCCAAATTTATCTGGGAAACAGTTAGGAATTTGCCAACTGGAAAAATTTTTTTAAATTAGGAGTTCTTTCCATGACAATAGATGATTATGCTAATAACACCACCACCACAGGCCGTCTCAATGTGGGAGGGTCTATAACGGGGAACTTAGAGACAAGAGGCGATCGCGATTGGTTTCGGGTTGAACTACAAGCAGGCACTGAATATCAGTTTAACCTGAATGGCAACACCCTCAGTGATACCTATCTGCGTCTGTTGGATAGCAACGGTAACTTAGTCACATACAATGACGATGCTAACGGCTCCCGTAATTCTCAGATTGTCTTCACTGCCAACACATCAGGTACATTCTACCTCTCTGCCGGCTCTTTCTACGATTGGTACAGAGGTACATACACCCTTTCTTCTACTGTCCTTTCCGACGACTATGCTAATAACACCACCACCACAGGCCGTCTCAATGTGGATGGGTCTATAACAGGGAACTTAGAAACAAGAGGCGATCGCGATTGGTTTCGGGTTGAACTACAAGCGGGGACTGAATATCAGTTTAACCTGAATGGCAACACCCTCAGTGATACCTATCTGCGTCTGTTAGATAGCAACGGTAACTTAGTTACCGAGAATGACGATGCTAACGGCTCCTATAATTCTCAGATTGTCTTCAGAGCAAATACATCAGGAACATTCTACCTCTCTGCCGGCTCTTTCT
>Ga0169931_10000273_pt1 | contig 84662 bp, 61 predicted proteins | sample Kivu_15m_20L_FD_129675 | JGI IMG/M metagenome (GOLD analysis project Ga0169931, IMG submission 129675) | Freshwater microbial communities from Lake Kivu, Western Province, Rwanda to study Microbial Dark Matter (Phase II) - Kivu_15m_20L... | ecosystem: Environmental > Aquatic > Freshwater > Lake... | reverse complement strand
TCCCCTCATTTTTAGGCATGCCGTCACGCCGGAGGCTCCACTGCGTGCCTGGCACCGGGTGGGGCGTGGCCGCGGAGTGACTGGCACCGGGTGGGGCGAAGCCCGAAGGGCGTGCCTGGCACCTAGGAGAGGTTGTTGAGTTCGAGCCAACGTTCTTCGGAAACGCTGATTTCGATTTCGATGGCTTGGATCTCTCGCGATAAGCGATCGAGCTCTTTGGAATCGACGCAGGATTCCATTTGAGCGGTCAATTCGATACGCGTTGTATCTAACGTTTTGATCGTTTTCTCGAGCGACTTCATTTCCTTCTGAATCTGTTTGGCGTCAGTGGGCCGCGTAACCGCTTTGGATGAGGCCGCCGCCGCCGGGTGCTTGGACGGATGTCGCGTCCTTTCGCCTTCTTCGATCTCGCGATTGATGTGATAAAGATATCCGTCGTAGCCACCTTCATAAGCGCGTGCTGAGCCGTCGCGAACTTCTATAATATTCGTCGCAATACGCCCCATAAAATGTCGGTCGTGGCTGGTGAAAATCACGGTACCTTTGTACTCGATAAGTGCTTCGGCTAGCGATTCGACAGTTTCAACATCGAGGTGGTTACCAGGTTCGTCAAGTACCAAAATATTGTAAGTGCCTAGCAATAATCCCGCCATGCAAAGTCGAGCACGCTCACCTCCTGAGAGCACTTGTATCTTTTTGCGGACATGGTCTCCTCGGAAAAGCATCGAGCCTGCCACGGTCAGGATCTGCTGCATGGTCGTGCCCGGTATCGCTTTTCGTTCTAAATATTCCAGGACAGTTTCCGAGGGGTCTAAAGCGGTATAGACGTGCTGTGCATAAACGCCGATATCGCAATGATGTCCCCATTTAACCGATCCACCTCGCGGGTCAAGGGAGCCGACAAGTGATCTCAGAAGAGTTGTCTTTCCTTGGCCATTATCGCCAACGATGGCGGCCCTTTGTCCATGTTCTATTTCAAGTTGAATCTCTTTTGCTACGGTCTTGTCTGGATAGCCAATAGCAAGGTCGATCATTCGGACGGCAGGTCCCTTCCGCGGCTGGACTACCGGAGCTTTGATAGCGGCGGTGGGTAACTCCGCTTCGATCTCGAGCATCTGTAGTCGCTCTAACTGCTTCCCTTTCGAACGAGCAAGCGTGGCCGTACTGGCTCGTGCCTTATTTTTATCGATAAACTTCTGCAGATGCTTTTGTTTCGCCTGTATAGATGCATTGACCTTTTCAGCATGCTCCTTCTGTTCCGCCGCAAATTTCAAATAGGCATCGATCTTGCCTGGAAACATGGTCAGTTTACCACGCGAAAGATCGAGCGTATGGTCGCATGTAGCTTGCAAGAACGAACGATCGTGCGAAACGATAAGTGCAGCTTTGTCAAAATTGCGGAGGAAATGTTCGAGCAAAATTTGAGTTCGAATATCCAAAAAGTTGGTTGGCTCGTCCAGCACCAGCATATTAGGATCTTTTAGCAGTAGTGAGGCAAGTTTCAGTCTTGTCTGCCATCCGCCTGATAACTCAGAAACCGGACCATTAAGATAGTTGCCTTTGATTTCAAATTCGCCAGCCACCTCGCCACATTTCCAATCGGGCTGCCCGCTATCACGCATGAGATATTCGATGGATTTTTCACCTGGAAGAAACGTGTCATGCTGTTGCAAGTAACCGATACGGAGTTGCGAGCTCTTTATGACCTCACCTTTTTCGAGTTCTTCCTCCCCGAGCAACACGCGTAGAAGTGTCGATTTGCCAGCTCCATTACGACCGACGAAACCCACTTTCACGTTATCTGTCAAGGAGGCGCTGGCATCATCAAGCAGTCGTTGATCGCCATAACTTTTTTCAGCACCACGCACTTGAATTAGGACAGCCATGTTTCAATCGACCTTTATTTCGCTCGGTGAACTCTGTATCGATGACTTGGGTGGTTTAATCGACCGACATCATGATAGCTTCAGAAATTGATTTGCGCCCAGAAGGCTGATAAGCATCCCACGGACCATCCGCGCTACCTTTTGGCCAAGACAAAGGCTCTGCATATCTCCCATCATCTTGATACTGCTTCTGGAGTTTTTCGATCTCTTGCTTCAATTCTTCAAACTTACGACCAACCTCTGGATCCTTGTTTGCCGGTTCGCCAAATAAAAGATTGTTCTGTTCGGTGGGATCTTTCGTCAGATCAAACATCTCGTAGGTGTTTTTTTTCCAGTAGTAAATCAATTTGTGTGTTGCAGTGCGAACACCGAGATGAGCCATAGTGTTGTGGTGACCAGGATCGTGATAATAGCGATAATAAACACTCGTCCGCCAATCCTGTGGTGACTCGCCTCGTAGGAGAGGTGCCAAAGAGCGGCCTTGCATGGAGGCAGGAATAGGCAGGCCGGCCAAATCCAGAAATGTTGGAGCCAAATCGATATTTGCTACAAACTGCTCAGGAGTGGTGCCCGCTTTAACGCCGGGTCCACTCACAAGAAGCGGAGTATTCAGCCCAGGTTCGTACATAAATCGCTTATCGTATAAACCGAGGTCGCCAAGATACCAGCCGTTATCGGCTGTATAAATAACGATTGTGTTTTTAGTTAAGTTACTTTCTTCCAAATAGTCTAGTACCTTGCCGATTCCATCATCTACTCCCTGAACGCACGCAAGGTAATCTCGCATATATTTCTGGTACTTCCACTTCACCAATTCGACACCGGTGAGCACTTTCCCATCGATCTCAACTTCCGTTGGCTTCTCTCCCATCCAGCGCTGCAGAGCGGGCCCAGAAAGATCGGACGGCGGTTCTAGTTTAAGATCGCGTCTGGTCAAATCCTTAGCAACAGTTTGTTCATTGATAGGAAGCGCAGCTGGCCGAGTCGCATAATCATCGAACAGTGTTTCAGGCTCAGGAATCACTTTATCTTTGAATAATTCAGCATGCCTTGTTGCAGGTTCCCAAGCGCGATGCGGCGCCTTGTGATGCAGCATCAAGAAAAACGGCTTATCTTGCGGACGCGATTTGATCCACTCGATCCCTAACTCGGTTGTTACGTCCGTGCAGTGTCCTTCAATGGTCAGCTTCTTTTTGTTGGGCAAAAGGAATTGAGGATTCCAGTAAGCACCCTGACCTGGCAAAACGATCCATCGGTCGAACCCAGTTGGATCGCTACCTAAGTGCCATTTGCCGATCATGCCGGTGTGGTAGCCACCTTTCTGCAGATGTTTGGCTACATTATCGCGAGTTTCGTCGAAGCGATTGAAAACAGGGACACCATTCATATGCGAATATTGTCCAGTTAGCAAAGTAGCGCGACTCGGTGTGCAAATCGAATTGGTCACAAAACTATTTTGGAAACGAGCGCCGCTTCGGGCGATACGATCCAAATTGGGTGTAGTATTTACTTTCGATCCATAGGCTGAAATAGCATGCTGCGCATGATCATCCGAAAAAATAAAGATAATATTGGGACGCTGATCGGCGCTGAGCGGTGATGCACATGAGCATAAAATGAAGAGTAGCAATAAAGGAATCGTTGTTAGAAGCGATCGGCGGGTCAAGAAAGCCCGATTCCACACTGAGTTTTGATTAGACTTCATGAAATAGGTTGGCTCCAGTATTTAGAAGGCCCATGTCGGCTTCTGCTGTTTTTATCACAGGATTCAAGAGATCATAGGTATTCGACACAAAAAACTTTACGACTCAGAGTGACTTTAAATATTCGATGAGATCGGCAAGTTGTTCATCGGACAGTTTTCCTTCGCCGTTAACGTTTTCTGGTGCATGCCATTGCTTCAATACCGACTCTAACGATTTAGCACGACCATCGTGTAAATATCGCGTTTTGTTTATCAGGCCAATTAGAGAGGGTGTGTTGTATCCCTCGTAGCGATCATCTTTGCCACCTAGACCCACATCGTGAATTTGACCATCGGTAAAGTTTGGGCCTGAGTGGCATTTTGCGCATCCAGCGACAGCGCTCTCGAAAACTGACTTGCCACGTTGGGCCGATTCATTTATGCCGCCGGCAGCATTTCGATAGGGGTTAGGGACCGGCTTCAGCGACTTAAGGAATTCAATCACCGCTTTATTGTCTTCCGAGGTACTCGCTTTGCCTTGCATCGAATCGATGAAGGATTTCGCAATAGAAGCCTCGAGGTCGTTCTGCCATCCATGCCAAGTCCAAGGGGCCGTCTCGTGTACGCCGTAAAGCGGGATTACCGTTTTGAAAGTCAAGTCGCTTCCGTCATTCTGCGTATCCATCGCTTTGGAATTCGTACCGCCATTGTAATGACAGGTGTGGCAACTGTACCACTGATCGAGGCTGCGTCGTCCATCGTAAAAAATTTCCATCCCGCGAAAGGCGAGCTGCGTTCTATCCGGTCTGCCCAGAACGACTTCGTCAATGATCTGCTTAGATTCGATATCCACGATTTGAACAGAGTCTCGCAAGTAATTAGCAACATAAGCGGTTCGGTTATCTTCAGCAATTTCGACGCTCATAGGGCGCCCACCCAATTCGATACGATAAAACAGATCGCGGTCCTGTAACAGCTTTCGATCGATCAGATCGCCGGGACCTCCAGTCCCAACAAAAGGGAGATCGGGGAGTCGGTAGACCAAAAGTTCGTGAGTGCCGGAAGCGGCGCATACCAACCGCTTTTCATTCGGAGAAATTGCAATACCATGCGGATCGGCAACCGCCAGTCGCGGAACGTCAAGTGAAATCGCTTCGCGCGTCGCAGCACCATCAAGTCTGACTCGGGCGATTCGACTTGCGAGAACCCACCCCATTTGAATGTTCCGAACATCAATTGGATTAGTGCGATAGACCATCCAGGGGAAGTAGGCGTACTTACCATCGCGCGATGGTCTCATGTGCCCGATATTAATCGCGCCAGTCAACGGCTCGTCGTACAAAACCTCACCTTTCACTGGATCGAGGACATAAATGCGACTGTCACCACTGCACCCAACGGCGAGTCGGGAACCATCTGGGGAGAGCGTCAAATATCGTGGCCATTGTCCCACCTCGATTTTGCGAACAATCGACTTTAGCTGTAGATCAATGTCCGTAACATAGGATGCGAGCGCTGACGCGACATACGCATGCATACGTTTCTCATCTACCGCTATGCCGATTGGCTCAAAGCCAATGTTGAATCGATGAAGCAAACGAAAACCCGTTGGCTCGAATTCCAGCCAAAGCAGTTCGCCGGAATATGCGCAAGAAACCAAACATTGAGAATCTCCCACAAGTTCGATTTTCGCCGGCCGCTCTCCACAGATAAACTCGCTGAGTACGTTTCTGCTTTTCAAATCGATCAAGCAGACAGAATTCGATGATTGATTTGCAACCAGAATCCTATTTCCATCGCGACTTAAGCGTAGATCCACTGGTCCTCGATGAACCGACACATCGAGGTTTAGCGTTTTCGCGTCTTTGTCGGCGGGTTGCTCGCCGTACAATAATGGCTGACCAACATCGAAAGACTGGAAGGCGAATGCCAAGAAAGCCAGCAAAAATGCGATTTCATACAAATTTCGCATTAGTCATTGCTCCATAGGTTTTGAGGTTACTAGGCGCTCAAATCGCCCTGATTTTCTTGGAAAAACGGGATTTTCGCCCAATCTCCATTCCAAACGGCCGTTTTGACTGGAGAAGAAGGGTGGTTTGGGCTATTTTGCTGTTCGTGTCGGTCTCTTTTCCGGCACGATTACCCCTCGTACATTATAGACTTGTATCGCAACGCTTGTGTAGCGGCGTAAGTAAAGCGTTGCTCGTTTTGTGTTCCTCTTAGGAGAGTACGATGAAGTGCGTCAAAATTTTGGCAGTTGCTGCTGCTCTGTTCTTCGGTTCTTTCGCAGTTGCTGAAGAAGTGACCAGCGGATTGAAGTCGGGCGAAGGAATTGGTCCTTTCTATGTAACGAAGGTTTGCGGAGCTGAAGACGACAAAGTTGAAGCTGGCAAGAACCTCTGCTATCGTTGCAAAAATGGTTCGCGTCCGCAGGTTATGGTATTCACCCGTTCGTCCGACGCAAAGGTTTTGGCCTTGGTTAGCAAGTTGGACGAAGCTATCACCAAGAATAGCGAAAAACAATTGCGAGCTTTCGTGAACTACATGGGAGATAGCAAAGATGTTGCCTCGGAAGGAGCCAAAAAATTGGCCGATTCGAGCAAAGTCAAGAACATTCCATTCGTAGTGCCAAACGAATTCGAGAACGGTCCAGAAGATTACGGTTTGAATGCTAAGGCCGAAATCACCGTCTTGGTAGCAACCGGCGGCAAGGTCGTATCTTCCTTGGGTTACAGCAAAGCCAGTGATTTGGATTTGGATGCTGTTTCCAAGGCTGTGGAAAGCGCTCTGCAATAAGCAAGTTCATTTATCGTGTATTCAGCACGATCTTGTTCAACAACAAAAAAGCCGTCGGAGTGCTGCTCTGACGGCTTTTTTCGTACCTGAAAGCTTGCGTGTGGACTAATATTTTCCCGATTGGCTCTTGGTAGCCCCAAAAAGGGCCGATCGAAAAATCGCGAAATGCTATGGGTGCTTCCACCTCCCCAGACAAAACTGGGCCAGAATAAGGTACATTTGAATGTGAAAGACGCCGTCGGCTCATCGGTTAAGTCGACAGGATACAAGCTTATCTCCGCCCACAATGACCGAATTCCTCTCACCTTTCCTTCTTCTAAACAGCAGGAGAACACGTATGTCGCTGGGTGAACTCGAAACGAAGGAGTCGGATGGCAAAAACGTTGCCAAAGCGAACGAAGATGCGATTTCTTTGATTCTCTTGCAAGCTGGAAAATCGCCGGAGGAGATCGCGTCTCTGGCAACTTTAGACGACGCTGACCGGGCAGCAGAGAAGCAGTTTTCTGGCGAAGCACCAACATTGGCAACGCTGTTTGGGAATGTCCGGGCTGTTGAGTTAGATGCGGGTGTCTTCAGTCCCTCGGCAGAAGTCGCTGGGGTCATGGCTGCGAGTATCGATTTTTTGTTGAGGCGGAAAAAGCAGGGAACTTTGCTCGACCATAGCAAGATGTTGTTTCGCGATGACACTATTTCCGGTTTGGCTGAAATTGGATTTTTTGGATTGGCAATTCCGAAAAAATATGGGGGAAGTGGAGCGAAACTCGGCGATTTAGGTCCGCTGTTGCGGGCCCTGACGCTCATACATCCCGATTTGGCGGTGATGTTCGAAGTGCATAACTTTCTTGGTCCGGTCACTCCGTTGCTCGACTTCGGTACCGAAGAGCAGAAAGAGTATTATCTCCCCAAAATGGCTCGCGGGGAATTGCTCGGATCTTTCGCTTTAACGGAACCGGGAGTTGGTGCGGATCCATCCAAGTTGGCTCTCACCGCGAGGAAGGATGGGGATCGATACTTGGTATCGGGCGTAAAGTGGCCCATTACGAATGTGATTTACGGCGGCATCTGCGTGTTGGTGCTAAAAATTGAGGGGGAAGGTTTACCGAAGGGCCGCGATTCTGCGATGATGATATTGGAGGTGCCGAAATCCGATACGCCGAACTTCCGCATGGTTCGAAATCGTCTGACGGCTTTTGATTATCTATGGAATGCTCGCTTTCGACTCACCGATTATCCTTTACCCGCCAGTTGTTTGCTGGGACCGCCGGGTAAAGGTCTGGCGCAGGCATTCAGTTCGCTTGCCAAGGGGCGAGGTGGCATTTGCGTCAATAGTGCGGCGAAGATATTCCGCTTGCTGGCCCAGTTGATTCAAGATCCTTTGGCTTCTGAACCCAAATCGGAATATTCGCACAAACATAAACCGGGAGGATGGGTTTTTTTTCGCAGTACCTTCGGCAAACCGATCGGTGAAGCGTCCCGAATACAAGCGTGGCTTGGTCGTGCGGTTACCCATGCTTTGGCAAGTCGCGTGTTGGGCGACGTATGTTTCCGCTTGGCGGCCAATGGTGTTCGGGATGAAACGATGGGAATGATTGCAAAGGTTTACGCTACCAAGGCTTTATTGCAAACCGCCATCAATACGTACCAGATTCAGGGAGGCCGATCGGTACATGTGGATGAGCGGCGACAGGCGATGCGTAAGGGGCTGGAACCTGAAGCTGGTGGTGCATGGATTGAAAACTACATCGGCGAAAATATGCACGAGTTTACGATTGCGACGGTGTATGAAGGTCCCAATCCCGTATTAGCTGACGTCGGGGCACCTAATGCAATGACCAGAGCTATTCGCGCCAAATATTTGGAGCCAATTGGGGTGGCGGAAGCCAATGGTAAGTCGGGTTGGAGCGAGAAATTAGCTTTCGGTTGGTTCGCTGCGATGAATGTTATCGGATCTTTTTCTCCCGTCTTGGGGAATCTAGAGGGAGTGCGGAATATAACCCCGGCCAAGACGCGCTGGATCCGTAAAGCTCTGCGGAGGAATAGAATTCTAGGCAGGCGAATTCTTTTCATCATCGCTCGGTATCAAAAGACATTCATCGAGCAAAGTTTTCTGTTGGGTGATGAAGAAGGTATTTTCGATAAGCTTTGTTATTCAACAGCATCTTTGGTTTACTCAATCGCACTGGATAAAACACAGCCCGAGTACGGTTGGATTGCCGAAGCGCTTGACATGGAAGGCGATTTAAAACTTCGAGGGTATGCCTCTTCCCCGAAACTGTTCGCCTTATGGGCAAAGATTGGACAAAGCGTGATGGATGCAAACTCTCCGCTATACAAAGATCTGATTGAAGATATCGAGGTAAGTGGCATTCCACTGGATCCCCGCACGATCGATAAGCATGTGTAAGCCGATTCAATCGGAGCCAAAGTTAAAGTGCAGAACGTTAGCAGTAACTGGAGAAGATCATGGGGCAGTTGGTATCTTTGGATTTGCTAAAAGAGGGAGTAGCACTGGTAACCCTGCAGCGGCCTGAACGAAGAAATGCGTTATCTATTGCGCTGCTTTCGGAGCTTATCGAATCGATTCGGCAGCTTGAAAACGACCTGCTGGATGGAAGTCGTGTTCGTGTGGTTATTCTGCGAGGCGCTGGGCCGGTGTTCTGTGCCGGAATGGATTTGTCAGAGGCCTCTAAACCCGAATTGGTGACAGAGTCCGCACGCTGTATCTCCGGAGCGTTACACAAGTTGCGATACTCGTCATTGGTAACGATTGCGGCTGTCCATGGAGGTGCTTACGCTGGTGGGGCAGGGATGGTCGCGGCCTGCGATATGGCGATTGGAGGGCGCGATGTTCAAATTGGTTTTCCAGAGGCGAGGCGTGGTCTATTGCCGGCTCTGATCAGCGAAGTGATGAGATGCAAGATTCGGGAAGGTGACTTGAGGGAGCTGTTTCTTGTGGGGTTGCCGATCGACGCGCTGAGGGCACAGCAAATTGGCTTATTGCAACGAGTCGTGGAGCCTGATCAATTGCTAGATTGCGCACTCAACATGGCAGATGGCATTCTCGCGGGTGGTCCACAAACCATAGTGGATACCAAACGTTTGCTAGAGCACCTCTACGAGGGCCAACATCGATCGGCGGAGACGGAGTTGTCGGAGGAAGCGATCGCCGAGCATCTCCGCGCCCGCAACAGTCCGGAAGCGATGGAGGGTTTAAAAGCGTTCTTAGAAAAGCGTCTTCCGTCGTGGATGGTTCGGCAAGATTAAGCGGTCTCTATCTTTGCGATATCTTGCAATCCCAACTCCAGGATGCTGATCTCACGCATCTTATACTTTTGTATTTTTCCTGTCACGGTTGTGGGAAAGCTATCTACGAATTTCCAGTAGTGAGGAACCTTGAAATAGGCTAAGCGTTCCTTGCAAAATGCTTTGAGTTCCTCGGCAGTAACGTGAAATCCATCCCGGATACAAACCCAAGCCATCACTTCCTCCCCAAATTTTCTGTCTGGAACTCCGATGACCTGCACATCTTTGACTGCCGGATGATGATACAGTAACTCCTCAATCTCACGTGGAAAAATATTTTCACCACCTCGAATAACAAGATCTTTAATGCGGCCTGTGATTCTGAAGTAACCGTTGGGTTCCTGCATAGCCAAATCACCCGTGTGGAGCCAACCATCGGAATCGATCGCGGCAGCCGTTTTATCGGGCAGCTTATAGTAGCCGATCATCGTATTATGACCGCGCGAACATAGTTCACCTGATTGCTGCGGCAGTAATTGTCTTCCGGATTCTGGATCGATAATTTTAGCTTCCACACCCGCTAGGACTCTGCCTACTGTACCGACACGTAATTCGATGGCATCGTCGACAAGTGTTTGCGTAATCAATGGTGAGGCTTCGGTTTGACCGTAGCCAATCGTCATTTGAGAGGCCCCCATTTCGCCCGTGACACGCCGCATCAATTCGATCGGACAGGGACTCCCTGCCATAATACCAGTTCGCAACGATTTAAGATTTCGCTGTGGATAATCGGGATGTTCGAGCATGGCGATGAACATGGTGGGAACGCCATACACCGCTGTGCATCGTTCCGCCTCAATGGCTTGCAGAGTCGCTCCAGCTTGAAAGCTCTCAGCGGGAAAGACCATGGTTGAGCCGTGAACAATCGAGCACAAGGTTCCCAGAACGCAACCAAAGCAGTGATAAAGAGGAACAGGAATGCAGATACTATCGTTCGCGGTTAGGGCTTGGCCCTCGCCGGCGAAGAAACTGTTGAGAAGGATGTTGCGATGAGAGAGTGTGGCACCTTTCGGCTGTCCTGTTGTTCCAGAAGTAAACTGAATATTGATCGGATCATCGCAGGAGAGATTTTCAACTGCGTCCTTCAACTGGTCATCAGTGATTGAGGTACCAGTTTGAAGAAATGGATCCCAAGCAAATGATCCCGCCAGCGAATCCCCTCGCAATGAGATCACTAATTTCAGGCAGGGGAATTGAACACAATTCAGTTTACCTGGGATGGCATCTGTCAGCGATGGGATAATTTCGCGCAGAGAATCGTAGTAATGCGTGGTTTTAAAATGATCGATCAGCGCTAAGCCTTTCAGATCCGCTTGCTCGATAACGAAAGCTAGTTCATTGGTGCGATACGATGGATTGATGGTAACAAGTACTGCGCCGATTCGAGCGGTCGCGAATTGTAACAGCAGCCAAGCAGGCACATTGGTTGCCCATACACCAAAATGGTCGCCCCGTCCAATTCCATTGGCGAGCAATGCCTTGGATACTTGATCGACCTCTCTATCGAGTTCCTTCCAAGTGCGTCGCCAGGAATTAGCGCTGAAAACAACGGCTGTTTGATCCGGATACTTTTGAGCGGTGATACGGAGCACGTCTCCGATAGTGCATCCATCAACCCAAGGTTTTTCAAAGTCAAGGTCCGCACGATTTGCCGTAGTCAATATCTTGTTGACGATGTCCATGAGGGCCTCCGAGTGGATTCATGGAAGGATCAAGATCGGTCACGTTGAGCGATTGCTATATTCATCAAGGGGAATCATCAATAACGCTTGAGCGAGCGCTTTGCCCTGCGAATCATTGCGAATGATTCGCTTTAGGATGCCCCTCAAAACGAAATTTAAGCCACATAAATTTGGGATTTCATATCGAATAACCTCAGTGACTCCGAGCGGTGCAAAATAATCTTGCACCCTTTGAGCGGTTAGCCAGGAAACTATGGCTTGATAGTCCTCCGGTCTGCGAGCGAGAACGCCGATGTTCGCGCTTGTTCCTTTATCACCACTTCGACCATAGGCAATATCAAGCAACCGGTTCGGCGGTTGTTTTTGATTTGAGGCAATTTCAACCGATATAGTTTCCGGTAAAGGCTCGGCCACGCCGCCGTAGGATTGGGTATTGCTGGGCAGATGTCGAGGCCATCGCGTTGAATCAATGATGGAAGCGGAAGTCGTTTGCGTTGATATTAAATCGATGGTTGGTTTAGCCATCGAAGCATCTATTAGGCAGGGCCAGTAGCGAAAAATAGCGTGCACATTGGGCCTGCCTTCGGAGTAGCCGGTGGTACCCTGTGGGCCGGCGGTTACCAAGGGAATCATTTCTTTGGAGAAGGCTTCACAGGCTGGCTTCTCCGCAGACTCGACGGCGATGCGCAAGACGGTTTCCGGAGCCGAATCACTGCGCCGTTCTCGGGGAATCATTGGAACGGAATCGCCGCTACCTAAGCATTCGACCAGGGAGTCTCTATAGATCCAGCCCGCATTTTTGAGACGCTGCAGAACGATATCGCCGCAAATTCTGGCCTTCGTAACAGCTGAGGGTCCAAAAATAGTCAGTGTTCCCGCAGATCGAAATCCATCGCGATAGGTTGCGCTCACTTTGAAACAATTCGGTGGTGGTGATCCGATAGCCCCCGAAACGGCAACACGATTTGCTCCGACGGACTGAACTTTCAAGTCGAGAAAGGAAACAAGACAGTCGGGAGAGATGTACGCCGCTGGATTACCAATTTCATAAACCAACTGCTCTTTAATGGTTGCTTCCGATACGATTCCACCGGAGGCTAAAGCTTTGGTGATGACACAGCTTCCGTTCTCGGAGATTTCGGCGATCGGAAAGCCAACGTTAACCTTATCTTGCAGAGCGAGCCAGTCTGTCGAAATGCCGCCGGTTGCGTGAGTGCCGCATTCAAGCAGATGCCCAGCGACCGTAGCGCCCGCAAGAGCGTTCCAGTCTTTTGTATTCCAAGAAAAATGGTGTATGGCTGCTGCTACAACCATCGAAGGATCAGCGACACGTCCGGTGATAACGATATCGGCTCCCTGTCGCAGGGCTTCAACGATTCCCTGGGCACCCAGATAAGCGTTCGCGGTGATCAGTCGAGGTTGAATTCCACTGAGGGCTTGTCCGTTATCAAGGTTGCGATATGCCTCAGGGTCATCTGAAGCTTTGAGTAAATGCAGTACATCATCCCCTTGGACCACGCCTATTTTGAGGCTGCGGCAACCGGCTTTTTCGAGAACTCTTTGGCAGGCGATTGCACATTGGAGAGGTTGCAAGCCACCTGCGTTGGCGATGAGCCGACATCGACCACCGGCACTCCAGTAATCTGCTAATTGCTGGACAACCTCCACGAAATCTTGCGCATAGCCTTTGCTGGCATCGCGTTCCCGCTGCAAAGCTAAAATCGACATGGAGACTTCCGCGAGGTAGTCCATGGTCAAATAGTCGAGATCGGGTTGCATGGAGAGCAACTCGGCTGCGGCGGTGGATCGATCGCCCCAAAAAGCTTGAGCATTGCCTATGCGAACAACAGGACTCATACTTCTCTCGCGCGGTAACGCGACTCCCAGCGTTCACGATTTGAGAGAACTGAGAGAGCGGCGGCGAGCCAAGATCGGGTGTGGTCAGGTGCAATGATGGCGTCGACCCAACCGCGAGCGGCACCGTAACGGATATCGGTTTGCGATTGATATTGTGCGCGGACAGTTTCCCGCATGTTTTGGATTTGCTCTGGTGAGAGAGGTTGACCGCTTTTTTCGGCATCGCGTATTTTTAGGGATAAAAGCGTATCGGCAGCCTGGTTTCCACCCATCACGGCGAAACGGGCGTTGGGCCAAGCGAGAATGATGGCGGGATCATAGGCTCGTCCGCACATAGCATAATTTCCCGCGCCATAGGAACTTCCGATTACCACGGTAAACTTCGGAACCGTAGCCGTACTCATGGCTCGAACCATTTGAGCTCCTGATTGGATAATACCTCCTTGTTCGGCCTGTTTACCGACCATAAAACCTTGGACGTCTTGCAGAAAAATCAGGGGAATTCGATTTTGGTCGCAATCTAGAATAAATCGCGCACTTTTTTCGGCCGCATCGCCATAAAGAACGCCACCTATTTGAATTTCCTTTTGTGCCGATTGCGATCGTTTTCGTTGATTGGCGATGATGCCAGCGGGGAAACCCGCAATGCGAACATGCCCTGTTACGACGGTTCGTCCATAATCTTCTTTGAACTCTTGGAAGCTGTTGGAATCCACGATGCAGTTGAGCACATCGCGTATGTCATATTCGCCCTGTCCATCTGCTGGCACAATAGAAAATAGATCTTCGGCGGGTCGGTTGGGAGCGATGGCGGTAACGCCGGGGTTGTGCGCGGGTAGCAAACGCACTTGTTCTCGGATTCTCGAAAGGCATTCGGAATCGTTTTTCTCGTAGAAGTCGACCGTGCCGCTGATTTGGGAGTGCATTTTTGCGCCACCCAATTCTTCGGGATCAACCACTTGTCCTATAGCGGCTTTTACCAAAGCGGGACCAGCAAGGCAAAGTTGGCTTCCTTCCGTCATCAAGATTTTGTCGCACAGCACGGGCAGGTAGGCCCCGCCAGCGATACAGTTCCCCATGACGGCAGCGATTTGGGGAATACCTTCGGCGGAAAGAATCGAGTTATTGCGAAAAATCCGTCCAAAATCGTCCTCGTCAGGAAAAATCTCATCCTGCAGAGGTAGAAAAACACCCGCCGAATCGACCAGATAAATTAGCGGCAAACGAAGACGATGCGCGACCTTCTGGGCTCGAATCAGTTTTTTTACCGATTGAGGGAACATGGCGCCCGCTTTAACGGTCGCATCATTTGCGGCGATAAGGCAGGGGCGATCGGCGACCCAGCCGATACCGGTCACGACCCCGGCCGCAGGAACCTCACCCCATTCTGGGTACATTTGATACGCGGCCCACAGTCCCAGTTCGAGAAAAGGTTTGTCTTCATCGAGCAACAGTTCCAGTCGTTCGCGAACGGGGAGACGGCCCAGTTTCCGTTGCCGGTCCCAACCAGCCTTGCCACCACCCTGTCGCAATACTTGTTCTTGCGAGAGAAACGATTCAGTGATTTCTCTTAGGTTCAGCATAAAATCCCTTCCAGGAATCCCGAGTTGCTGGACGCAAAACCTTTTTAAAGTTTAGAACATTTTGAGGAAACTAGATGAACTTTATGGTTGATAGTTACAGGATAATTCGATGCCGCAGGGTTCCAGGTTCGCACTATTCGGTGCTTTGAGTGGAAATTCAGTTCTGAAACTGGAAAATCCATACTCTGAGTGGAAAAAGATTTGAAACCCCCCGCGTATCTGGTTTATCCGTTTTGTGGCTCGTGATTCGCTTCGTGGGACAAGGACGTTTGGGAGTGGAGAAATGGATTGAGCGGTTGCCTGAATATCGACGTAGACTGCTCTCTTCGGGAAAAGTGATTCACTGGGGATATGAGATTGTAGCAAATAGTAGTGGTCCAAGTGTACTCCATGGTAGATAATTTCACTGACGTGGTTCCGTCGATTTTTCTGGACCAATAATGAGTCGATTCGATGAATACATTTCAACATCTTCGCGTCGAAGATCATGGTACAGAGTATGCCATTCTCTGGATTGACATGGTGGGACGACGTTTGAACGTGTTGGATGAAACGTTTTTCGATGAGTTGACTAGCTTGGCGGCCGATTTGGCTGCTCAACGGATCCATAAACCCTTGCTTGTGCGAAGTGCTAAGGACAAAGGGTATATTGTTGGCGCGGATCTTCGGCGAATTATGCAAATCGAATCCGCTGCGGACATTCAAGCATTCCTAAAACGTGGACAAGACGCCCTAAATCTTTGGGAAAAGCTCCCTTTTCCAACGATAGCTTGGATTGATGGCGCCTGTTTAGGAGGTGGTTTGGAATTCGCGATGGCTTGCACTTACAGACTCGCGTCTACCTCTGCCGAAACAGCCCTGGGTATGCCTGAAACAAAGCTGGGATTGACGCCAGGTTGGGGAGGCACACAGCGTCTGATTCCACTGGTTGGACTGAGGCGAGGTTTACAAATGTTATGCTTCGGCGAATCGATCCCTGCGACAGTTGCCTTGGAATACGGATTGATCGATGGTCTTTGGGATCATCATAAGGCGGACGTGGAATTAACCGCTTGGGCCAAGAGACTTGTAGAAACTGCTGAGAGAAGACATTTGTGTCAGCGATTGGATGATCGAAGCGGGTGGGCGAAGGAAAGTGGTTTGATCGAGGTGCAAATCAGAGAGGAAGGGGACGCAAACTCGGCTTTGGCTACGCCTGCGAGATTAGCCATTCTTAAGGCGGTGGAGCGGGGAATATTCGGATCGCTTGAAGAGGGTTTGAATCAAGAGCGATCCAATTTCTATTCGCTTTTAAGTCGTCCCGAGGTCGAAGTTGCATTGCAACGATTTGCTAAACCGAAATCGGTTTAGCATTCAGCGGCTAAGCTTTATGAGGATAAATTCTATGTGTGAGCACTATTCCTGACAGCTTTAAAAACTGAGAGGACGCAATGGGATATTAAACTTCTTTTCTGAATCAATTTGTTTGAACCATTCGATCACTCCGGGTGGCACAGGTGCGATGACGCCGCTCCAGAGGGAATTTAGATCTAGTGTCGGGTCGAGGCCATGCTGCAATAGGCGAAGATTGCGAATAGCGGTCCGGGTCAAGCAATCATCGCAGAGTTGGTCGCACATTAACCGCAAATATTTTTCGTTGGTGGAGACTGCGGACTCACCCACTTGTAATATGCGATCTCCAGGAGCGATATCACGCCAGGAAAAGTGGGGCAATTTTGCAGATAGCTTTGCGGTTGCCACAATTCGTTCTGGGGTGAGCGACTCCAGGAGTTCGAAGCTTTCTATGACGAAATAGGTTTTCTGGAATTCGCTGATCAGATAGTCGGTGGTAGCCAATCTCAATAAATCGCGATCGCAGGCGGGATTGATCACGATTCGCGTCGGTCGCGGGGAAAGCACACTGAACTGAGTTTCGCCTGGCGACGAGAGAATGCCGGCGCCATACGCCCGCACTTGACCCTGTTGCATCACAAGTCCGAATTCGACGGTGAACCAGTAAATGCGTTCGGCATAGAGAAGCAATTCATCGCTTAAACTACGGATCGTCTGTTGCTTTGCTGGGTCATCTGTCTGTGCAAGCAGAAAATCGCGTTCATCGTAAATCGAATTTCGGGCAATGCCGTGATTTCGCATCACATGAGCGACTGTGGGAATGGTGAAGGTCGCAACATGACCGGCAACATCGTGTCCAATATCGGGCTCCTGCAAGTAATCTTGCTCTAAGGCGCGCATGAAGGTTGTAACGGGGAAGAATCGATGTGAATGGCAAGTGAAAAAAAGTTCGGCAGGAATGATCATACTAACGGTTGCTAACTGCCAACCGGTTTGCTGATAGATGCGGGCATTGAGCAAATAAAAGTCGGGAATGGTTGAGCCACCAATTTGGAAAAGCTCTTCGCCCTCCAGGTATTCACGGCAGGCGAACTGGTGTTTGGTACGATGCTGTTCGGCGATGAGACATGCCCAGCTTAAGTGTTCTTCGAATGTATAGCGATCGTATAATTGTTGATTTGAATAGGGGCCGAGATTCACGGTCTGATCGCAAAGAGAACCGATATCAAATGGAACTCCTTGCTGAGCGCGTTGAAGATAGGGTTCAGCATACTTGGCGTCGATGGGGTATGGGACATCTGTTCGATTGAGGCACTGTTCTAGTTGCGTGAGACGCTCTGCAGGGGACGGAGGTGAGACAGTGTCGAAATCGACGCCATGTCGACTTGCAATTTCTCGATAGCGACGTTCCGAGGGAGAGGATGTCATGCCTGATACTCAGTTGGCGGATGTTTGATGTTCGATCAACATTGCTACCGCTTCACCACCACCGAGACAAAGCGTGGCAACTCCGTAGCGCAGTTGTTTGGTGACGAGTGCATGCATAAGAGTGACCAAAACTCGGGCACCACTGCAGCCAATCGGATGCCCCAGTGCAATTGCACCACCATGAACATTGACTTTTTCGGGATCGATGGCGAGTTCCTGAATGCAGGCCAAGGTTTGAGATGCAAATGCTTCGTTGATTTCATAAAGATCGATATCTGAAGCCGCAAGTTTCACTATAGAAAGGACTTTTTGAACAGCACCTACGGGAGCGATGAACAAGTCGGCTGGATCTCGACTCATGACAGCGGATGCGAGCACTCGGAAAGCATGTGGCGGACGCAGCGAGTTCTTTAGATCTTCATCAACGACGAGCAGTGACGCAGCGCCGTCGCTGAGTGTTGACGCATTGCCTGCGGTGACGGACCCGGAGGAATCAAAAGCGGGTTTTAGTTTTCCAAGTTTTTCGAGGGAACTATCCGCACGCGGCCCTGCATCGACTGCGATCGTTTGAGTCTCTGAGACGACAACCGGAGCTATTTCGTTCAAGAATTTTTGTTGTTGCTGGGCAGCCCCAGCGCGCTGATGGCTTGTTAACGACCATTGGTCTTGAGCAAGACGGGACAATTGATGCGATTTGGCTACTTTTTCTGCATAGTTTCCCATCAAGTTTTGGCTCCGTGCACAGCGGAGTCCATCCACTTCGATGGCATCCAATAAAGGTTGTGAGCCATACTTCCATCCGGATCGTCCCTGGCGTAGCAAATGCGGTGCTTGGCTCATACTCTCCATGCCACCGGCGATGGCGGCGCGATAGATGCCAGCCTGTATGGAGCGGGCAGCCAGCATGGTAGCAAAGAGCCCTGAACCACAAACTTTGTTGATAGTGACTGCGCCGATGGAATCGGGTAGGCCGGCGGCATGCAACGCTTGTCGGGCTGGGGCCTGTCCAACACCGGCGGAAATCACCTGTCCCATGAGAAGTTCGCCGATCGATGCGGTATCAATGCCACTCTCTTCAACCGTCGCTTTAATGCAAAAGCCCGCCAGTTTCGGGGCAGATAGACTCGCGAGATCCCCCAGGAAACGACCAATTGGGGTTCTTTTGCCGCTAAGAATCCATGCCGCTGACATATGCCGATCCTTCCCAAAATCCCTTGGTTAAATCTGTTTGGATAAGTCTGTTGGCCTTCTTACAATCACTTCAGGCACTATCGAACGAACCGCCAAGCCATGATGGCAAATCAAGTTTGCAATCGATAAATTTTTCGAAGTTGCCGCAATGGCTGGACACTCAATGCGCACTTGATATGCACTTGAGATATTGTGCACTTCGTGTTAGTTGTGACTATCGCTATACTTAATTGTAGAGTTAATCGATCCAGCGAAGCAAGGCGGCAAAATTGAGCAATAGAACGGGTTTCCATGAAATCGAGAGACGAGGGCGAAATATTGTGGCGACCGCGCGGGGACGACATTTCGGCCACCCAGTACGCCAAATTTGTTCATGAAATCGGCTTGTTCCCAGAGCTTGATGATCGTAATGCTTTGGATGTTTACCGTCGCCTTCATCAATGGACTGTTGAAAATCCAGGTGCATTTTGGCGGGCGTTATGGCGTTTTTCTGGTCTGATCGGTAACCTCGGCGATTTGGATTTTGTCGCAACCGCTCCAATATGGGACCGCCCATTTTTTCCAGAGGGCGAACTTAGTTTCGCCGAAAATGTCTTGCAGGTGAATCGCTGCCAAGATCAGCGTTTCGCGAACTCGACCGCTTTGATTACAATCGATGAGTCCGGTGAAACGCAAACGATTTCTCGAGGGGAATTACTGCAAAAAGTCCTTCGCTTTACTCGCTATTTGCGGCAGGTTGGCGTGGGAAAAGGGGACCGGGTTGCAGCGCTGTTGCCAAATCGTGCTGAGACGGTTATCGGATTGTTGGCAACCAGCGCGTGCGGAGCGATTTGGTCCTGCTGCTCGCCCGATTTTGGCGATGATGCGTTGTTGGATCGCTTCTCGCAAATTCGCCCGAAATTGTTTCTGTCTGCGACTCGATCACGCTATGCGGGCAAATCGATCGAAATGGAAGCTCGTGTCTGTCAACTACTCGAAAAACTTCCCAGCGTTGAGCAGTGGTTGATCGTGGGAAGTCCGCAGCATGAGTGTCCCAAGCGAATTGTTCGAGGATTGTGGAGCGATATCGATGCCTCAGAAGCGGTGCTCGCTCCTTTTGAAAAATTTTCGTTTAATCAGCCTCTTTATATCCTCTACTCTTCGGGCACAACCGGAAAGCCGAAATGTATTGTGCATGGAGCCGGGGGTTCGTTGTTGCAGCATGTTAAAGAACATCAACTGCATTTGAATATGACATCTCAGGATAGTTTGCTTTACTACACCAGCACCGGTTGGATGATGTGGAATTGGGTGGTCAGCGCTTTAGCTTCCACCGAAACCATAGTTTTGTACGATGGATCTCCCATCGCTCCACGGTTGGGAGCTTTGTGGGAGGCGAGCGAGCGCTGCAGGGTTTCCCATTTCGGAGCGAGTGCTCGATATTTTGCAGCGATAGAAAAGGAAGGTTATAAACCGAAAATTCAACATGATCTGAGCCGAGTTCGCTGCGTCATGTCGACGGGCTCGCCACTATTGCCAGATCAGTTTGGCTGGCTTTATGAAAACGTGGGGAGCAATATTCAGTTGGCATCCATATCGGGAGGAACGGACATTGTTTCGTGTTTTGTACTAGGTAATCCAACGATACCGGTTCATGCTGGTGAGATCCAGTGCCGAGGTTTTGGGATGGATGTTCGAGTATGGGATGCCCATGGAAAGGATTTGATCGAACAGCCGGGTGAGTTGGTGTGCGCGAATGCCTTTCCCAGTATGCCCGTCGGCTTTTGGGGCGATGAGGATAGGAGTCGTTTTCGATCGGCCTATTTCAGTCGTTATGATAATGCATGGTGGCATGGAGACTGGGTGAAAGAGACGAAGCACGGCGGTTTTGTGATTTACGGTCGTTCCGATGCAACGTTAAATCCTGGTGGTGTTAGAATAGGGACCGGTGAAATCTATCAGCAAGTATCGGCGTTTGAGGAAATTTCCGAAGCTGTTGCCACTGTGCTGAGACGCGAAGGTGATGAGAAGATTGTGCTTTTTGTAAAATTGCAAATGAATAATACTCTCACCGAAGAACTGATCGACAAAATCAAGAGTCGCTTGCGGAAACACTGTTCGCCGAGGCACGTTCCAGCTTACATTGTTAGTGCACCCGATTTTCCTAGAACATTGAGCGGAAAAATTTCCGAGATTGCTGTTCGTAATGCGTTACTGGGTTGCGATATTGGCAATGTTGGTGCTTTGGCCAATCCTGAATGCTTGGAGTTTTTCTCAGCGTGGGCAAAGCAAGTATAACGTGGGTAGTCGTTTAAAGTCCTGATCTTAAGGAGTGACAGATGGCGGAAGAAATCTCAATTCGTAAGATCGATCACGTCAAGTTTTTTGTTGGGAACGCGCGGCAATCTGCCTATTTTTATCGAAATGCCTATGGGTTCGATGTCGTTGCTTACGCTGGTCTAGAAACCAAAGTTAAAAATGAAGCGGGTTACGTTCTCAAGCAAGGTGGCATCACTTTCGTATTGATGTCGCCGCTGCGCGCGAACCATCCAGACGCCTCTCGACTCATCCTGCATGGCGACGGAGTGTCCGATATCGCTTTGCAGGTGGATGATGTCCGTGAGGCCTACAATCTTGCGGTTAGTCGCGGAGCTGTTGGGGTCATTGGACCAAAATCGATTGAGGACGCTCATGGCGTCTACCATTATGCGACGATTCGAGCTTATGGAGACACGACGCACACTTTCGTTAACCGCGATCAATATAAGGGTGCATTCGCTCCCGGTTTCGACCCAATCGATCCCTCCCGCTATAACCCCGCTACTTATCATGAAACTGGATTGTTGGCGATCGATCATATCGTCGGAAATGTTGAAGAAGGAAAAATGAACGAATGGGTTGAGTTTTATCGGTCTGTTCTGGGCTTTGAACAATTAGTTTCGTTTGATGACCAAGATATATCTACGGAGTATTCGGCTTTGATGTCCAAGGTCGTGCAGAGCGGACGGGGCAGAATCAAATTTCCGATCAATGAACCAGCTCAAGGTCGCAGAAAAAGTCAGATCGAGGAATACATCGATTTTTATGGAGGTGCAGGAGTGCAGCATATCGCTTTAGCCACCAACGACATTGTTCATACCGTTCGCGCATTGAAGGCAAACGATGTTTCGTTCCTGCGTGTGCCGCGAACTTACTACGAAACGGTGATGGATCGCGTAGGTTCTATTAAAGAAAACATTGAGGAGTTGGCGGATTTGGGGATTTTGGTTGATCGGGATGACGAAGGCTACATGTTGCAGATTTTTACCAAGCCCGTACAGGATAGGCCGACCCTGTTCTTCGAAATTATTCAGCGTGAAGGTTCCAAGAGTTTTGGCAAGGGGAACTTTAAAGCTTTATTCGAAGCGATCGAGCGGGAACAGGCTGTTCGGGGTACGTTGTAATGAACGAACCCACCTTAAATGGCTTACCACTTCCCGCAGTGCGCACCATCCGTGACTTCTATGCCTTTGAACAACATGTGAAGACGTGTCGAGCTCAACGTGGACTCGGAATGATTCCGCAATGGTACGAGATTCCAGTATTTTATTTCTCGAATCCAAATTCTGTTATTGGACATGGAGATTGCGTTGTTTGCCCGGACAATACAACTCAATTAGATTACGAACTCGAATTGGCAATTGTCATCGCCAAGGAGTGTATCAATCTTCCAGCAGATGATCGAGCGATGGAGGTTGTGTTGGGATTCACGATTTACAACGATTGGTCTGCTCGTGATTTGCAACGGCAGGAAATGGCGGTCGGCCTCGGTCCTAGCAAGGGCAAAGATTTTGCAAACGCTCTTGGACCGTCGGTCGTTCCGATGGAGAAGTTGGCAGACGTTTATCGGGATGGTCGACTTCAGGTAGCAATGAAAGCTTCGGTCAATGGCAATATTCTATCGCGTGGACATGGTGGTACCATGTACTGGTCCTGGCCTCAATTGTTGGCGCATGCGAGTCGAAACTGCCGACTTCTACCTGGCGATGTGATCGGATCAGGTACTGTTGGCGGTGGATGTATTCTGGAATTGACCCCGGAAGCCGTAGGTGGTTGGCTGAAAGTGGGTGATGTGGTTCGTTTGGAAGTTGAAAGACTTGGCGTTCTAGAAAATAAAGTGATCGCTGGCGAGCGGAATGCGAGTTAGGAGTTTTACATGCCCCCTTATCTACAACGAGGTAGTGTTCCCAAGAAACGACATATTGCCCACAAGGTTGAGCAAGGTTATTTGGGTGAAGGAATCTACTATGAAGAAGTTATTTCGTCGGAAGGGTTTAGTCGAGCTTACAGTATTGCCTATCATTTGCGACCACCGACGCGCGTGCTGGCAATCGAAGCTGTCGGCATAAGGAAACTTGAGGCTGCCAGCGATTTTACTCTGCGGCATGTGCATTTGAAAACAAATGGATTGCAACGCGGTGGTGACGCAGTGCTCGGACGCATTCCCATGTTTTTCAATTCCGATTGCCTGATTGCCCGATGCCGTCCAGAGCAGCAACAAGCGGAGTTCTACCGTAATGCTCAGCAAGATGAAATGATTTTTGTCCACCAGGGGAGTGGGTATTTGGAAAGCATGTACGGTCAGTTGAAATTTGGACCGATGGATTATTTGATCCTACCGAAATGCACTACGTATCGCGTTGTGTTTGACGATGTATCGCAAGCGGATTTATTGATAGTCGAAGCGCGAGGATCGTTGGGTTTTCCGCCACGATACATCAATCCGGATGGACAGTTTCGGCTTGGGGCTCCGTTTTGTGAGCGGGATTTGCGTGGTCCCGTTCTGCTGGAACCTGTATGGCAGGAAGGGGAGTATCCGGTATTGATTAAGGATGGAAATCGCTGGGTGAGATATGTTTTGTCCTGCCATCCTTGCGATGTCATCGGTTGGGATGGCATGATTTATCCTTTTGCCTTTAATGCCGATGACTTTGAACCGATTACTGGAAAAGTGCATCAACCCCCTCCGATCCATCAGACATTTCAGGCTGACGGATTTGTGGTTTGTACCTTCGCGCCGCGTATGCTCGATACACATCCCGATGCGATCAAAGTTCCTTACGCTCACAGCAATATCGAATCGGACGAAGTTCTGTATTATGTGCGTGGTCAATTCGGTAGCAGGCGTGGGGTTGAGTCGGGATCGTTTACTTTGCATCCCCATGGTATTCCACACGGACCGCATCCCGGAACGATTGTGGCAAGTCGCGGCGTTACTTACACAGATGAATTGGCAGTGATGATTGATACGTTTGCTCCATTGCATGTAGCGGCCAACGCCGCATCATTCGATGACCCCAACTATCCGTTTTCTTGGTTATAGTGAGGCTGAAGTAGCAGCTTTCGGGATTTAGCCGTTTTAGAGGATCCAATGCAAATCGATGTGAAATCCGCACAAGTACTCGAGGTGTATCAGATGTTGGTCGGATTGGTCGCTCCTCGGCCGATTGCTTGGGTTTCGACGATTTCCAAAGACGGAAGCCTTAATCTAGCGCCGTTCAGCTTTTTTAACCTCTTTGGTGCCAATCCACCGGTGGTCGTGTTTTCGCCAACGCTCAAACGCGATGGCGGCAAGAAAGATACGCTACTAAATATTGAACAAACGAAAGAATTCGTGATCAATGCGGCGACGGAACCCGACGCGGAGGCAATCAATCAGTCCAGCAGTATGCTACCCTATGGCGAAAGCGAGGTTAGTCTAATTGGACGCGACATTGAGCCCTCATTGCGAGTCAAACCTCCGCGACTCGCCAAAATCCCTTTCGCATTGGAGTGTCAACTTCTACAAGTTATCCCTGTCGGTAATGGACCAATAGCCGCAAACCTAGTCATCGGCGAAATCGTAATGATCCACATCGACGATGAGATACTTGGAGCAGACGGTCAGCCGGATCCGCGAAAGCTACGAAGTATAGCTCGTATGGGAGGGGAGAATTGGTGTCGTACCCAGGATCTTTTTCAATTGACCCGTCCAAAGTAAGTTTTACAAAAATTAGAGTAGCGACCAGTCTGTCGCAAGTTCGAGTTTCGTAGAGCACGATTTAGTTGGGTTGTAGATAAATGCGCTCCCTAAAATATGGTGCGACACCGGGCCCTTACATCGAAAAAATTTTTATCGATCGCACGAGAAGCCCGCGGCGAGATTACTCTCATGATTTGCCCGCGTTGAAGAATCTGAGGACACTGGATCTTCATCCACAAGTGACTTTTTTTGTAGGGGAGAATGGTTCAGGCAAATCCACTTTGCTCGAAGCGATCGCCATTGCTAATGGACTTAATGCGGAAGGTGGAAGCCGCAATATGCAGTTTACCACGCGCGAAAGCCACTCGGTTTTTAGCGATACGATAAAAATTCGACGCTATCATGCGTTAGTTCCTGACGCTTGGTTTCTGAGGGCTGAAAGCCTATTCAATGTGGCAACCGAAATCGACAATCTCGGCGCTCAGCGTAGCTATGGGGGACGATCGCTCCATGAGCAATCGCATGGGGAATCATTTATGTCGCTGGTTGAGAATCGTTTTGGACAGGGACTTTATTTCCTTGACGAACCAGAAGCGGCTCTTTCTCCTCAACGCCAACTCGAGTTTCTGATTTTGCTCCATTCGGTGGTTGAACAAGATTCACAATTGATAATCGCAACTCATTCGCCCATTCTGATGTCTTATCCCAACGCTCTTATTTATTCGTTCAGCGATAAAGGCGTTTTGCCGATTGCGTACCAAGATACCGAACATTTTCGGGTAACCAAAGCTTTTATGGATTCACCGGAACGGATGCTGAAGCATTTAAATATCGTCGCCCATGACAAGGCGAGGGGTAAAAGGAGCGAGGACATAGGCGAGAGTACGGAAGAGAGCGATTAGAGGTTGGCCAAAGCTTCGGCAACTCCGAGGACGACTTGGGTCATACGGGCATAATCGAGTGTGTCGGGTGTATCGGTTTCTTGATGGTAATTTGGGTTCCTTAGAAAACTTGTGTCGGTGAGCATGAGAGCTGGGTAACCTTGATCCCAGAATGAACTGTTATCACTTAAGCGAATTTCGCGTATTTTTTCGGGTAACACTATAGAAAACAGGGGCATTTGGGGTGATGTCCGTTTAAAGCTGCGTCGGAACTTCCAACAGAGCTTCCATGAATTTAGATTTCCAACAGCGGCGAGAAAGTTTCCTCTATTGGGAAACAAGCGATGCAGCCATTTGGGGATTCCGGGTGGAATCGCTTGTGACCCGGGTTCGTCGCGATAGTAACCGACCATTTCCAAGCAGAGCATCGCGTCGATGTGATCGCCGCGTTTTTTGGCAGCCCTAGCATGAACTTGACTTCCCATGTCACCCAGGTGGAAATGCGGTGGTTCTTCGCAGGCGAATGCCACATATCGAATTCTTTTCTTGGTTTTTCGCGACCTTAGAAGGCGACTGACCTCTAGCATGACAGCAACGGCAGAGGCGTTATCATCAGCGCCCGGTGTGCAGTAGACGGTATCGTAGTGTGCGCCCAATAAGAGGATACGTTTGTCGTTGATGCCGGGCGATTCGATAATAATATTCGTTGCTTGTACGCCTTGGGTCTCATAGTTCTCGCGTTCAATCGTATAGCCCATGTTGGTCCATTGGCTTTCGATGTAGCCGATAGTTGCCTGAATCGACTTCGGACGCTTTAGAAATCGGGGGCCGATCAATCCGGCTAGGCAATCAACGTGACGCTTCAGATTTTCCTCGATGTATTTTTCAGATGCGGAATTTGCAATTTGCATGTCAACATCGACATAAGGAAAGTTTGATCACCGGTCTATTATTGTATCAAAATGCCTGAAGGAATCATTCCATGAAGATCTTTAAAAATCTGATTTCGATATCTTTGGTGGCGATGTTGACTCGATTTCAATAAAGTCGATTTGAGCTTCTTTGGCATTGACGGGAAAGTAAATACGTACAATTCCCAGTGGCGTGGTTGCAGGCAAATCGACGGTAATCTCTTGCCATTGGTCACTCGAAGACTGATAGTTTACCACTTGCGCTGTGCTTGCCGCACCGCCTGGAAGCCAGTCGACGTGTGCTGGGCCGGCATTTGTTTTCAAGCGAAATTTTACTTGAGAGGGTCCCTGGTGTTTACCTGCCGCAAAGCCGAGAAAGCTAACGGTTTTCATATCCTCTAGCTTTAGTATTCCTGCCTCTATCGACGCGCGGCAATTTCGAACCTTCCAACCTTTGAGTGCGGGATCATTTTCGTTTTGGATCGAGTTTGCATTAAGCGGAAGGGGATTGTTTTTGCCAGGGGGATTGGCGGGTTTACGTTGTGCTTTGCCTTCCAGGCTGGGATCGTATTGGTTTGGGTCGAAGCGGGGATTGGGAACTGGAACAACGGCAGCGGTTTCTTTCAGGAACTGATCAATTTTAGAGTCGAGGGTGCGAACCAAGTCGGGAAATTGATCGGCCAAGTTTCTTTTTTCGCTCAGATCATCTTTCAGATTGAACAGCAGATGGCGATGTTTTCCATTTTCGCCACCATGAAAAATACGGATAAGCTTCCAGTCCTGATGATGCACCGACACGCTTGGCGGCAGCCAGTCAGGTACTTGTGGACTGTGTGGAAAATACTGATAAAGGAATCGATCTCGAAGCGATTCGCCCCGCAACGCTGGGAGCATATTGGAACCGTCGAATTTTTGTTCTGGGACAAGTGGTAAGTTCAAGCCGTTGAGTAGTGTTGGGTAGAAATCTTCGCTTTGTAAAAGTGAATCATTGAAGGTATTGGGCTTCGTAACGCCGGGCCATAGGATAACGCATGGAACTCGAGTTCCCCCTTCAAACAAAGTCGCTTTGCCACCGCGTAGAGGACGGTTGCTCGTAGGTGGAACGCCTGCCACGTCGCTATAAAGATTTCCGCCATTGTCGGCGGTGAAAATGATGATAGTGTTGTCGCTCAGATTGAGTCGATCTAACGAATCGAGTAGGCGGCCGATCGCGTCGTCCATGCTTTCCAGCATAGCGGCATAGGTGGGGCAACGTTGTTCATCAGAAGTATCGACTCTTTCCGTGTGCTTTTCAATCAATGCCCGCTTGGCATCGAACGGTGCATGGACGCTGAACATCCAGTAGTTGAGATAGAACGGTTTATCCTTATTCTGTTCAATCCATTGGATGGCTTCGGATACCATCCGATCTTCGATATGTTCGTTGGGAGTATTGGCAGTGAAATCCTTAAACTTCCAAGGAGCCACGTAGCTTCCAGCCGGTCCAGGTCCCGGATGATGAGGAATGTCGATATCGAACCCCTGTTGCAGCGGAGAAAAGGGTTCCGAACCCAGATGCCACTTTCCGAAATGTCCAGTCTTATATCCAGCTTCGCGCAGTGACTCAGCCAGAGTTCGGTATTCCTGTTTTAGGCGGGTTGGAGGTGCGGGCTGAATGGCTTTTTGATTTGCTGCTGCACCGGCCGGCAAGGTTGCTTCCAGAACAACCTGAGGAGTGTGGCCATTTGGGGTCGTTATGCCGGTGCGAGCGGGACTGAGTCCTGTAAGTAAGGCCGATCGAGTTGGAGAGCAAAGTGGACTTGCCGAATAAGCATGGGTAAAACGAACGCCACGTTGTGCGAGTCGTTCGAGATTGGGCGTTTGATGAAATTTTGTATGTCCATAGAGCGTGGTGTCGCTCCAGCCGAGGTCATCGGCAAGAATCACAATCACATTGGGTCTGGGTGATTCGCTGTAAGAGAGATTAGTGAGCAATGAAAAGCAGGACCAAGTGAGAATGCAAACAATAAACTGGCAATGCATATCATGATCCTGGCTAAGCGTGTGAAAAAGATTTGATTATGAGATGATGTCGTGGATGACGTGCCCTTTGACATCGGTCAGTCGCATATCGCGGCCGCCAAAGCGGAAGGTGCTTCGAGTATGATCGACTCCCATAAGATGCAATATGGTAGCGTGTAGATCATGCATCTCGGCTCTATTTTCGATGGCCTTATACCCGAAATCATCCGTCGCACCGTAGGTGATTCCTGGCTTGACTCCGCCGCCTGCGAGCCAAACTGAAAATCCGAACGGATTGTGATCGCGGCCATCTGAGCCTTGGGCGAAAGGTGTCCGCCCGAATTCACCCGCCCAAACAACCAAAGTATCCTTGAGCAAATCGCGTTGCTTTAGATCTTTTAGTAAAGCGGCGATGGGCTGATCGACCGCCCTTGCGTTATTTTCGTGCCCTTCTTTTAGGTTTGCATGTTGATCCCAGCGATCGCCACCTACGCGAGGACAAGTCAATTCGATAAAACGGACTCCTTTTTCTATCATCCGTCTCGCGATCAGGCACTGAGCTCCGTAGATTCGTGTTGGTTCATACTCGGCATCTAAACCGTACATTGTTTTGATGTGCTGAGGTTCGTTAGTCAAGGACATAACTTCAGGCACTGCCATTTGCATGGCGAAGGCGAGTTCATAATTGCGGATTGCAGACTCGAGGGCGTCATGTTTGCCGACTTCTTTTCCAGCGAGTTGGTCGAGTTGCTTGACAATATCCAGTTTTCGGCGCTGTGACTGGCTGTTAACTTCTGTCCTTTCAATATTGGCTACTCCGGTGCCGGATGGTTTAAAGACGGAACCTTGAAAGCTTGCAGGGAGGAAACCACTACCGAAGCAATCGAGTCCACCGGGCGGAATGAGGCCACCGTTGAGTACGACGAAGCCAGGCAGGTCTTGGCACTCGCTCCCCAAGCCATAGTTGACCCAGGCACCCATACTGGGCCGACCTTGCAGACCGCTGCCTGTATGCAAGAAATAGTTGGCGAAAGTATGTTCGGGAAATTCGGAGGTCATGGATCGAATGACAGCAAGATCATCTGCGCAGGTGGCGATGTTCGGAAAAAGCGAGCTGACTGGTAAGCCTGAGGCACCATGCTGTTGAAATTTCCAGAGGCTAGCGAGAACCTTTCCGTTGTTATTAAATTGAGTAGGCTCAACCGTAAAAAATTCGGCGGGGTCTCGACCGTTATACTTATCGAGCAAAGGTTTGGGATCAAAAGTATCGACCTGCGACGGACCACCATCCATGTACAGAAAGATTACATTCTTTGCGCGCACTTGGTGATGAGGTCCATGTCCTGCGCGGCCAGGTTCTGTGCTTTCGGATGCGAAAGCGCGATCAAGACTTAGTGCGGAAAGGGCTAGAGCCGCAAATCCGCTAGAGCACTGTTGCAGCATCGAGCGCCGAGATAGTGTTTGGGAGCGGTAGCGATGACATGGATAATTTTGAAACATGGGGCTACCTTAGAAAAATAAACTCTTTGGTGTTGATCAATACGTGCGCGAGGTCAACCCACTGCTGAGGATCATTTGGGTCTATCAGAACGCTTGAAGCAATCGCCAATTCCTCGTCGCTGGGTGGTCGGGCAAAGGCGGATAGGTACATGTAATGTATTCTTTCCTGGGAATTGCTCGAGTAGGCCAGGATTCGATTTCTCCATTGGGCAGCTTGCTGCAAAACGAAAGGATCATTCATAAGAATTAAGGCCTGGGCGGGGACGTTGGATACGTTTCGCCGTCCCATGGTGCTGAATGGTACAGGCGTATCAAATGCGAGCATCCAAGGGGAGATAAAGTTGCGACGGACAGAAATGTATATCGATCTTCTCCCTTCGCCATCGAGCGGTCCGCTTACTCCTGGTCGACCGCGTCCATCCATAAAGGGTGTCAGATGGATGGGAACTGGGGGGCCGAATTGTTTGGTGCTAAGGGTGCCCGAAATTGTCAATAATGCATCTCGAATTGCTTCACCTTCCAAGCGTTTTGGTGGACGATGATGCCAGAGAAGGTTATTGGGATCTTTGGCCACCGCATTTGGATCCGATTGGCTTGACATTTGATAGGTCTGTGAGAGCACGATATATCGAATCATTTTTTTGAGACTGCGTCCATCTGCGAGAAATCTTGTGGTGAGATGGTCAAGTAGTGCGGGATTGGATGGACGTTGACCAAGGACACCGAAGTCGTCCACTGTCGGGACAATGCCGCGTCCCATAAGGTAGTGCCAGATACGGTTGACGATAACGCGATGAGTAAGCGGATTGGTCGGGCTATTGATCCATTCGGCCAATTGCATTCGACCGCTGCCGACCGGAATAGGCATAGGTTCTTCACCGCTGATCGCGGATAGAAACCGTCGAGGTTCCAACTTACCAGGTTTGCCAGGGTTACCTCGAATCAAAAGGTGATCATTTTCGCCGGTGCCATCCATCATGGCAGGAGCAGTATGCGACGCGAAGAGAGCTTCAGATTTCAATTGGCTCCGTTGTTGGTTCCAGCGGCTTACGAGTTGTTGAGCCTTGCTGTTTGAGGGAGGTTTTGTGTTGAGATGGACGAAAGCGAAATCGTCGACACCGATGTTACCCCAACCTCCCTCAAATGCGTCGACAACTTCTATTTTAGCTCGTTGGCCCCTGAGAGCTTTAACGTCCCAACTATGCTCGTTCATGCGATTATTATCGCGACCGGTTGCAGAGTGCACTACCTTGCCGTCGACAAGCAAATTGACACAAGTCTTGCCTGCATGTGCTCCGCCACCGATTAGGAATTCGATTTCGTCGCATTCGATGGTGAATTCTGGCGACGTTAGTGTTCCGATCAACTGATCGCCGGCTGCTTTATTAGGTTCGACCTTGCGGATATTGTGTGAGTTAACGAAAAACTTACCGCGATGATTGACATCTCCTTGATAGTCTGCAATGGTTTGAGCTGTTTGCGGTTCCCGTCCGAAGGCCTCTCCCTGGACGGTCCAGTTGCCATAACTTCCCGATTCAAAATCGGCAAAAATCGTACGTCTTCGTTCGACGGTGGGATTAACAAGACTATCCAGTGTCTGGGCAAACACTTGGTAAGCGACTTCCTGCCGGTTCAATTCCTCATCGATTTGACGGCGCTCTTCGTCGCTGATTCCTTGGGCAACCAAGTGAATGGCCAAGGTTGCCGAATCGGCTGGAACAAACTCAAGGTGCAATCGATGGCCCATGTATCGCTTCAGGTTCATATGTATCCAGCGGTCCGTTTCATTCACACCGCGAATCGTGTCTCCGTGCAGGGGACCTGCGATGAGTCGATGCGAATCGACGCAGGCGACGATATGCCCTTTACCTTCTACGCGGCAGAATAGATTTCCATCGGTAACTTCAAAGGTGGGAGAGCGAAGAGTTCGACCAGGTTTGGGAAGTTGGTCAAGTTGACTGCTATTTTGAACAGCTCCTTCAGTGATAGCTTTAAGTCCCTGCCAAAACGAGTCATTTACGGCGACTGTCGCAGGGCGTATTTTGACTGAGCCATTATTGTCTAAGTAGAGTTCGCCCTGAGTGCGAGGGGCGAAACCGAAGATAACACCATCCTGAATAAAATCTCCAGCAGCAGGATTTGAATAGTCCACTATAAATTTATCGCTTCGGATCGCACGAGGCTGTGGCGTTGGAAAATTAAGCTCAACATCAACCAGAATTTTTTTCAGTTCGTTTCCAAACTCCTGATCCAAAAGCTGGAGTTTTTCAGCGACCAAACGATTTTGTTCCATCGATTCGAAAGGAACTTGACGGTAGTCACTGCTTTGAAGAAAGCCGGAGAGCGCATAGTAGTCATTCGATGAAATCGCATCAAACTTATGGTCATGGCAGCGGGCGCAAGCGACAGTCACACCTAGAAAGGTTTTCGACATAACATCCAGCATGTTATCGAAGCGATCTGCTTCATCTTTGCGAACATCAACAGGAGAATGAACCCATTCGCCCAGGAACCAGAAACCGGTTCCAAGTATCGACTCATTAAAATTTTTGTCGGGATGAAGTCGCGGTTGCTGGATCAAATCGCCTGCAATATGTTCGCGGACGAGTTGATCGTAAGGAATGTCAGTGTTCAAAGCGCGAATGATGTAATCGCGATATTGATATGCATTGGGAGAGTCATTGTCGAATTCATGGCCTCGCGATTCGGCATAGCGAACCAAGTCGAGCCAATGTCTTCCCCAGCGCTCGCCAAAATGAGGAGAATTCAGCAATTGATCCACAACATTTTCAAATGCTTGAGGAGAGCTGTCCTCAATAAATGCGGCAACCTGCTCTGCGGTGGGAGGCAGGCCAATAATGTCGAAGTAAAGCCGCCTTAGAATGGCCAGCCGATCGGCTTTTTTCGCGGGTGTGAGGCCAACCTGTTCCAGTTCTCGAAGAATGAAATGATCGGCATCACTTTTTGGCCAGTCTCGATTCTGTACTGCTGGGATGGGTGGGTTCTGGACCGGCTTCCACATCCAATGTTCGGCCACACGTTTTTGCAAATCAAATTTAGGTTCTGAACCTGCGACGGTGGGCTCTGCTTCGGCGGGCCAAGGAGCCCCTAATTCCAACCAGCGCCGAAAGGTTTGAATCGCTTCATCCGAAAGTTTCCCTTTGGGAGGCATTTCGTAGCCTTCATAGGTGATCGCTTGCATGAGCAAGCTTTCATCGGGATGCTCTACATCGATTGCTGCTCCTGAGTCACCACCTTTTATCATCGCTTGGCGGCTATCCACGCGAAGGCTAGCTTTTAACTTTGGCGATTTGACGCTGTGACATTCATAACAATGCTCTACGAGCAGCGGGCGAACTTTGTTCTCAAAGAAGGCAATATCTGCCGCGCTGAAACTGATTTCTCCATCGCCATTATTCGTTTGCTGGGCGGGCAAGGATCGAGAGAGGGCTGAAAGAACAAGTGCCAGGGAGAGCACAATGCATAGGTGGGTTGCTTCAGAAAATGCTGTTATTCGCATGCCACTGGATTGAGTGCAACTGAAGCTCGAGCCATTCCATCGCTTGGAAAGTTTCCAATACATCCTATAACCTCGTAAACTCGCTTAACTCGTTCAAACAATGCAGGTGGGAGTTGGGTTTAACGAGCGGATTCCATCATGTTCTAGTTGTTGAATCGATACTACGGAATCGCGCCATCGGTAAACTGGAGAGCAATTATCATTTTAGCCAATTCCACCCCCCAAATCGAGCCAAATTTACGACATCCAGTTAAGGAATTGCGACGTAGTGTGCCGGCTTTAGGTGATTTTAGAGAACTTTAGGGAACGATTTGTTCAGATTTTGCATGAAAATCGAAAATCTGGCTGCTCGACACCTGGAGAGTGGGGCTCTGGATCGAGTCGTTCCGCCGCTAAGTGTTGCGCGATGCATGACGACACAATTGCGGAAAGTCAAGCAGTTGCTTCGCGAGCTGGATTTAAAGTTCGATTCAGACGCAACTTTGTGAGCGTTGCGAGTCTGTTGGCTGTTACAATTTTTTCGTTTTTACACGTACAAATGTACGTAGAAATCATGAAAGTAAAAAGTAGCAATTTAGAAGAGATGTCATTTGATTTATACTGTGCGCGAGCTACGGTTTCGGTGGCATAATCGGGCCGATACAAATTCGAAAACCATCGCGGGAGTCGGAGTAATGTGGTCCTGCTAATCCAAGGCGTACTGCACAGCGGGCGTTGCCTGGAACATCGAAATAGTTGCCACCTTTACATACGGGGCGATAGTTCTCTGTGGCAGTATAGAGTTTCTCATGTCCACCCTTGGGGTCAAAGTGGTCCAGCACGACTTCCCAAACATTTCCGCACATGTCAGCTAAACCAAATCCGTTTCGCCCTTTCTCTGCGAAATGGTCGACGGGCGAAACGAACGCATAACCATCGCTCCAAGGTGCGCTAGCCAAAGGCCATTTTTGTTTGCGATCGGGTAAAAAATCGACTGCTGAAATATTTAAACGACCTTCACCCGTGGCGAGGTCATCGCCCCACCAAAATGCTGTGCTATCTTTGCGGCCACCGCGACAGGCATACTCCCATTCAGCCTCCGTGGGTAAACGAAACTCATACCCAGCGGGGATAGATGCTTTAAGGCTCGATTGCTGATTAAGCCAAGTGGCAAAGGCCTTCGCATCCGCCCAGCTGACGCAAACGACCGGATAATCGTCTTGAAGAGTGAATTGAAAATTTGGATCCCGCCAGCTTTTGCCTGGCATTGGGTCCCAAGGATGAACGACCGAGGTTCTAAAATTATAGCTGGTCCATTTTGGATTAAAGCACTGAGTGCGACCCGCTGGTTTTTCGGCATCGGTTACGTAACCTGTCGCTTCGACGAATTGGCGGAATTGACCGACGGTAACCTCAGTGCGTCCCATCCAAAACGCATGTGGAACGGTCATTTTTCGCGGACTTTCCCCTTCATACGACTCGCGTTCCGTACCCGGTTGTGCGCCTCCTTCGATCCCAGTAGCCCAAGCTTTTTCTTCGGGTGTACTTCCCATCATGAAATCGCCAGGGGGAATATGTACCAATTCAAGTTTTGTTTCCTTACCCAAGTCGGCGACAAGCAACTTCGGCGGCTCAGACGACTGGGCGATAGCGTGATCTTGTTGAACTGCAAGCAACAGCATCGAAAACGCGGAACAAACTGAAAAACAGCTCAGTCTAAATTTTGAAGTCGAGTGAAATCGCATGTGTCAGTACTTGAATCCGAAGACGACGGGAAAAGGGGGATATTGGTGGCGAGCCGAAGCGGTCTATTTACCGAAGGACATTATGGTAGATGAAGAATACTGCTGTCAAACAAATCGGCTCGTTACGGATTATTTTTCAAACGGTACAGGAAAGCGAAGAAGCTACCGAAGTGACCGTTTTGAAAAACTAATCGTGTCTCTTGTCGTTTGCAGACATATTTTTGAATGGCATCATAAGCATCGACCACAGCGGCACAGTCTGTTCGGTTTTATGAAACTCGGGAACTCCGAGGCGCATCTCTTCCTGTGGTTCACGCGGTTCGGCTTGATAGGTACCAAAGATACGATCCCAACACGCAATACTAAATCCAAAGTTTCGTTCTGTTTCATCGCGATGAATGGAGTGATGAATACGATGCATGTCGGGAGTCACGAGTAACCAACGCATCGATCGCTCCAGCGGTATAGGAAGCCTGAGGTTGCTGTGGCTGAAGATTGCACAACTGTTCAAAATGATTTCGAATAGAATCACGCACTCCATCGTCGCGCCAAGCAAAATGACCGAGAAGCATTTTAGCAACATGGAAAGTAGAATTTCGATAGGGTGAAAACGGAGCCCGGAACTAGCATCTAAATCATGATCCGCATGATGGACTCTGTGAAATCTCCAAAGTATTGGAGCTCGATGAAAGGCAACATGCTGCCCGTAAATCATTAGGTCGAGAAGTATCAAAACGATGAGAAACTCAATAAAAGCTGAGATATGGATGGCGTTGAATAATCCTAGATGATTATTGGCTGCATAGTTCGCGGCTCCGGCAGCGGAGAGCGGCGGGATCAGTCGAAGGGCGAATGTGTTGAGCAGCGACAAAAGAAAATGATTCATTGTCCGCCGAGCGCGATTTTCGGTTCGTCGCCGACGTGGGAAGAAGGATTCCAGCCCAATAAGTGACAGGAATACAACGGCGAAAACTAATGGGCGTAGCCAAGGTTCGTTCAGATCTCTGTTCCTTAACGCGGGACAATATGTTTTTTTGTGAAAGTGTCCGTGAAACCTCTAGCTAGTTTAACTGTTTGAGCCTTGTTTACGCTACGTTGATTTCAGAAAAGGTTTCAACTTGCGAACGGCGACTGGTATTCAAGGGTTTTTGCATGTGCCGTGAATTCGATTGTAGACATATCTGCTCTATTTATTTTCTTTTCTTAGCGTTGATCCCCGCAATAGTGAGTGCACAGAACACCTCTGAAACTCCCATCGAATTTGCGTATCGTTTACAGAATGAAAACGCGGTAGATCAAGGAGTTCATACCGATTGAATTGAGATTATGCAGCGTGATTTCGGTAGGCTCTTTCCTGGTGGGATTTTGATCGCTCATACCGATGGTGACAAAAGGGAGCCACTGGTTGTTGATTTACGAAAAATTTTACAGAGATTGGATCGCTAATCTACAGTACTGCTATTTCTGGGTTGCGGAGAGTGCCGTTTTGGCAAATAAGTCTTCGGTTTCGATAGCCTTTAGTCTTTTTGTTTCAATCGCCTCGAGTACAGTCGGTTTGTTCGTAAGTATGTAGATGCAATCTGCAGTTGCATTTTCGCTTATCTCGATTTTGCCATCGAGCTGTTTCCAACTAGTGTTGTGAAGTCCATCGGCATCGACTCGCTTCACTTCAATGTTGGAGGAGAGTCCAGGTGGTATTGCAAATTCAAAGGTAGCAGGGCGTGGTGGTCCAAAAACAAATTCTTGTTTTTCAGGATCGATTTTGTAGTCGGTATCGATTGCGAAAAGCAGCATTCCCTGAGGCGAAAGGATCGAGGAGAGTTCCCAATTGGGTTCGCCATTTTCTTTGGTGAGTTTTCGAAAACGATAGGCATCGCCCTCGAGATAAAGATCTTCAAGCATTCTTATTTCGCGACCTATACGCCTCATGGCTTCCCAAGTATCCGGGAATTTTTCTAGGGAAGGTTTACTGAGGTTGAACCAATAGAGGGAGGTTATTCTTGAGGCTAGGGCATGCATAGCTTGAGAACGCAATTCGGCGGGATTCGGGGAACGGCGAGCGCGACGTTTGGTCAAGGAGAAGCCGCCCCCCCAACCATCGTGAGGTCCTTGAGACCAAGCAGCGCAGGGTAGCGGTCGGTTCAGTTCTCTTTGGGATCGACACAAATTACCAATGGTTTCCAGCGGGGCACCCCAGGAAATTTTCTCGCCATTCCAGCGATCGTAGAGACGCCAGTTATCGGCCGCTGGTGCAACAACGCGATACGCATCGAAATGAGGATAATCGGAAAGACCCGCATAGAGTCGCCAAATGCGCTCCTCGCTATGTGTGACCGAAGTATGCAATTTCGTTTTGCGGTAGGGTAGAAAGGCATCATAAACTTCTTGAGGAGGGACGGGGCGTCCACCGCCATACTGCGGTTCACCCAAAAATTCTACCGCGTGGACTGTCGCAAGGTTTGGCTCGGCTTCCCAAGAATCGGTGGGCCAGAGCCTTGAAAATCGTTTCAGGGGATTGCGTTGATAAAGTTGAGAGTTGTCGCTGTAACCGCCAGCATTTTCATACTGGGCGGTATTGATATGCATACTGCTAAGCAGATCTAGAAAGCGATTGTACGTTTGGCCGGAGCTAGGGTCTGTGACCGTCGCCTCGCGCCATTTTTGTCGCGAGTCGAAGACCCATCCGCCACTGATATCGAAATGCTCTCTCTTAATGCGCAAATGAGTCCAGAGTGAACCTTCGTTCGTTTTAATCTCTATGGCGGCATACGTTAGTGGCAAGTCGGCGGTTGTTAGTTCAACAAAGCCCTTATCGGATGCAGGAATCGTTTTATCTACGGCGATCTCCGCTTGGGGCCAAAGGATTTGATATTCCGCTCCGCTTTTCGGTAGCCAAAGCTTAACATGCGTGACATTGAGGCTCAGTTCCGTGCGATTTTCAACGTAGATCACAATACGATTGGGTTGATTAGCGGGGGACTTATCGTTGCGAAGAAAGGTGACAGAGGAGATCCAACGTGAAGGAGCGTTGAGGGCTACGGTCGAAGTAGCCATGTCGGTTGCTTCTAAGGTCACCGAATTACCGAGAGAAAACGCGCTCGATTTGCCGTTGATATTCCATACGCTGAGTGCGCCTTCTGGAATCGGAGGGGGATTGGCGAGATCGTGCCAAGCAATAGAACCTTCTTGAAGGAGTTCAGCCGGCGACTTCGTGTTTAGACTCTTAAAGGAGGCTGGTCCGCGAACGAAGAATTGCATACGGCTAGCAAGAACGGGATCGTGCTCGCGCCGATATTTTAATTCGGTGTCAATTTGGTGAGGAATTATGGTCGTGCTAACTAGCTCACCCGCGACGGAGCGGTTGCAGAAATCGATACCGAAAAACGTTGGTAACAAACATGACCAAAGTGCAAGACTGATACGATTTTGATACAACATTTTGGGAGGGCTCATCGAGTGGACTTTTTACTTTGCTTGCGATTCGCTCCCACATAAAATCCGGGACGCGAGGCTCTAGAGTATAATCTAGCCTGAGCAACCGCAAAAGAACGCTAACGCCTTAAATGAGGATCGAATCGTGCGCGTACGGACTCAAAAGCAAGTTTGCGATTGGTTTGTCCACAGGCTTTTATGCTGGTGTCTATTGTTTTGGGTTGCAACTCATGTCGCGGTATTCGGACTAGGTTTTGAGGATGAATCGAGTGGTACAGCCGAAAAGGTAAGAGTGAAGCTGCTTGTCAAAATTCCAGCTGCTCTGAATGCAAGCGAAAAAGAGGTAGGCATTTTTGTGGCCGGAAATATCGAGGTGTTGGGCAAATGGCGACCCGATGGCTTCCGCCTGCATTCGATCGATGCGACCACCTATCAGGGAGAATTCGAAGCTCACGTCGATACGGAAATCGAATTTAAGATAACTCGAGGACGTTGGGCCGCAGTCGAGAAATCGGCAAACGGCCGAGATATAGCCAATAGGAAAATCAAAGTACGATCCAACCCAGACGGTTCTACCCAAACTATTGAGATTGCGGTTGAGAACTGGAGCACGAATCAAACAAGAGAGAAAACGATCACCGGTACGCTTGACCGTTATCCCGAATTCAGTTCCAAGCACCTGAGCGAAAAGCGGGAGATTACGGTGTGGCTACCGCCGGGTTATGGTACTGGTACCGCAGAGTTGGCAGTGCTCTATCTTCATGATGGGCAGAATTTATTTGATGAATCGACCGCGATCTTCGGGGTGGAGTGGGGCGTAGATGAGACGCTGACGAAATTGATTGAGATGAATAAAATTCCGCCGGTGATTGTGGTGGGAATCGGGAATACGAAAGCTCGTTTGCAAGAGTATACGTTTTCGACGGATGAGCGAGTGGGGAGTGGAGGCGATGGGAAAAAGTATCTTGAGTTTTTGATCGATGAATTGAAGCCTTTCGTCGATCGAAAATATCGAACGCGACGTGGGCCAAAGGGCACATGGATCGGCGGTTCTTCCTTAGGGGGCCTGTTTTCATTGTATGCATCGGCAAAACGGCCCGATGTGTTCGGAGGATGTTTCGCGTGGTCTCCTTCTTTGCATTGGGACAACGAGCGTTTGCTTTATGAGACGGACAATGGAATGCTAAGTTGGTCCGGTGTTGAACTATGGTTATCCATGGGCGATAGCGAGGGAGCTACGCTTGAATCACGCAGTGCGAATATCTTGCGAGCTGAGAAGTTGATGGCTTTGATTCGGGATTCTCGTAGAGCCGATCTTCTTAAAAGCAAACTCTTTGACGGCGAGTTGGGGTTTCATCAGGAAAAGTCGTGGAAATTGCAGTTTCCTGTAGCTGTGGAAGAAATGTTAGGCGACAAAAGTAGAAAGTAAGAAAACCGTCTGGATTGCCGGCGTGGGCTGTCAACTTCGGTGGATTGATGCTGTAAGATTTGATGCTGTAAGATGCTGTAAGATATCGGGCAATAATTCGAACTCTACACTTGAAGCGTATGGAATTCAACATGTTTGGGAATGATTTCGCCTCACGTTGGTCAGCGATTTGTTTAGTTAGCATCGGAACACTTTTTGGCTTTCTTGCAGTGTCACCCGGTTTTACGATTGCGCAAGAGGCGATATTGGATGTCGAGAGGCAGCCTCTAGAGGCCTCCGTCAATCGGCTAGCCGAAGCGCTTGAGTTTCTTGGGGAGTCTCTATCGAAGGAACAGCGAGATCGGTTGTTGAGTTTCGCGGCAGAAGCCAACGATCAGAAGGTTGTTCTCGAGTTGCAGAACCTGCTTGATCCCTTTTGTTTGGCCGTTGTATCGATCAATCCGGAAAGTCGAGTGAAAGCTGCCGCAGGTAAAGCGGTTCCGGTATTGGTGGAAAAGGGTTGGCGTACTTTTTTGGTAAAGGTGATTAATGAAGGTGGAGTGACAGCCCCTTTGCGATTGAGCAGTCCGCAGGCGCAGGCTATGGTTCGACCGAGTACTTCGGCGGCTGATCCGGAAATGAAGATTACGCCGGCTGAGGCAAAACGTCGTTGGTTGGATATAGCGTTGCCCGTGCAAGAGCCGATGGTGTCGAACTTGTCTGGATTGAAGGTTGAGTATCGAGTTGTTCAACTTTATGCTCGAGATGCGGGGGCGTGGGAGGCGACGCTCGCATTCGATGTAGGACAAGGTAGTCAGGATCTGGGGTTTCGGAGTGAGGTCCCCATACTTTTTCGCGTACAACCGAGTCAGAACGTTACGGTTCGCATCAAGGATCATGATGGCAAGCCGACGACTTGTGCGTTGTTAGTTCGCGATAGTCGGGGTAGGGTCTATCCTAATCCTGCCCGCCGATTAGCGCCGGACTTTTTCTTTCATCCGCAAATTTATCGGCACGATGGTGAAACGGTAACTTTACCTGCAGGAAAATATTTCGTCACGGCAACGCGGGGGCCAGAGTATCGTGAAACGGCTTTTGAATTCGTCGTTTCAGAGAAAGAGGCTGCGATCGATATGGAGGTGAAGTTGAATCGCTGGATACATATGACGCAGGAACAATGGTTTTCTGGCGATCATCACGTGCATGCAGCGGGTTGTGCACACTATGAAAATCCGGTGCAAGGTGTTGGACCAGAGGATATGATGCGGCACATTCTAGGTGAGGACCTCAACGTCGGTTGTGTTTTGAGCTGGGGGCCATGTTGGTATCACCAAAAGCAATTTTTTGATGGTAAGGTTTCCAAGCTGTCGCGTGCTGATTATTTGATGCGATATGACGTTGAGGTTAGCGGTTTTCCTTCGTCGCATGCTGGTCATTTGTGTCTTTTGAACCTGGTTGAAGATGACTATCCGAAAACCACTCGAATTGAGGAATGGCCGTCGTGGACGATCCCGGTGTTAAAGTGGGGTAAAGAACAAGGGGGTGTTGTCGGCTACAGTCATAGCGGTTGGGGTTTGGCCTTACCGGACTACATGCCCGATGGGACGCGCGGTCCTTTACCTAAGACCTGGGGTGGCGGCGGAAACCGCAGCGGCAGGGCGGCTGATAAGTTACCTGACTATGCGATGCCGCCATTTGATGGCATTGGTGCTAATGAATACATTGTTGCTGCGCCCAATGATGCGTGCGATTTTATCAGTGCGGTTGATACGCCAGCGGTATGGGAATTGAATATTTGGTATCACGTTTTGAACTGTGGTTTGCGGACTCGAATTAGTGGTGAGACAGATTTTCCCTGTATTTATGGTGAAAGAGTTGGCTTGGGACGCATTTATGTTGGAATGGATGCGGCTAAGCCACTGACTTATGATGACTGGGTAAAAGGTCTGTTGAATGGCCGAAGCTATGTGGGAGATGGAGCGAGCCATATTCGAGCATTTCAGATCAATGATCAGGGGCTCGGATTAAGCAGCACGAGTGGAAGTGCAAGTGAGCTGAAGTTGCCAAAAGCGAGTGTCGTTGAAGTAAAAACGTCCGTGGCTGCTTTACTACCGGAGAGGCAAACCGAGACAGGGAAAGCGATACAAGAACGGCGACTCGATGAGAAACCGTACTGGCATATCGAAAGAGCTCGGGAAACTGGAAGTCGAAAGGTGAAAGTGGAACTGGTGGTCAATGGAGAGGCGATTGAAAGCCAGAGCATCGAGGCGGATGGAAAGTGGAATGATTTGAACTGGAATGTCGATATGCGGGAATCTAGTTGGGTTGCGGTACGCATCTTTCCATCTTTGCATACAAATCCCATTTTTGTATCTGTAGGTGATAAGCCCATTCGGGCAAGTGCGAAGAGCGCCAAATGGTGTCGGGAGGCGGTTGAGGTTTGCTGGAAAAAAAAGCAACCGCAAATTCGAGCATCGGAACAAGCCGATGCTGCAGCAGCTTACGATATCGCGCGGCTGTATTATGACCGAGTTGTTAGCGAAGCAGATCGGGATTAAAAACCTGCAATTGGCAGAACATTTATAAACCTTTTTACGATGAATGGATTTTCATGGGGCGAATTTCGACAAACGATTTACACAAGCGTCTTCATGGTAGCGGTGTGATTGCGGTTTTAATTATTGATGATCCAAATGATGCGATTCCGCTTGCAAGAGCGTTACACGCTGGAGGCGTCGATTGTATCGAGTTGACGTTGAGAACCGACAGTGCGATTGAGTCGGTACGCCGAATTGCGAGGGAAGTCCCCGAGGTTATTGTTGGGGTTGGAACAATCCTTACGCCGCAGCAAGCAGATGCGGCCAAAGATGCTGGAGCCGATTTTGGGGTGGCTCCTGGAACAAATCCGCGGGTTGTGCAGCGTGCCATAGACATTGGATTATCGTTCTCGCCTGGTGTTTGCACTCCAACAGACATTGAAATGGCACTAGAGTTGGGCTGTCGAGTCTTAAAGTTTTTTCCATCCGAGCCAAATGGCGGGTTAACGTATTTAAAATCTGTAGCAGCGCCGTACATGCATTTGGGAGTGAAGTATATTCCGCTTGGAGGAGTGAATGCGAAGAACGCCGAGGAGTATTTGCGGGATTCGAATGTGATGGCATTGGGTGGATCATGGCTAGGGCCACGCGACCTGATTCAGAAGAAAGATTGGGCCTCAATCACTCGTGCAGCCAGTGAGGCAAGTGAAATTGTTCGCCGCGTTCGAGGGGCGGAAGGATGAGTCGGATTGTGACGTTCGGTGAAATCATGGTTCGCGTTGCTACGCCGGGCTTTTTGCGAGTCCAGCAAGCGATGCCAGGGAAAGTGGACATCACGTTTGCCGGCGCGGAAGCTTCGATCGCCGCCGCGATTTCTTATCTTGGAGGGGAATCGGCATTTGTCACAGCGCTTCCCAATCATGCTGTTGCTGACGCATGTATCGCAAATCTCCGGTCGTTGGGAGTTGATACTTCGCAGATTGTACGGACCTCACAGGGAAGGCTCGGCATCTATTACTATGAACGTGGTGTGAATCAACGAGCAGCTCAAGTTATCTATGATCGCGATGGCAGTTCGATCGCGATTGTGCCCACGAGTGAATATGACTGGGGAAAGATTCTATCGGGGGCGGAATGGTTGGTAATCAGCGGCATTACACCAGCTATTTCGAGAAACGCGGCGACCGTTACCAAGGACGCCATGCATGCGGCCAATGATTTAGGGGTAAAGGTGGCATGCGACATGAACTATCGCAGCAAGCTGTGGCAGTGGGCGGCACCTAGATCGGCACGTGAATTAGCGACAAGTACGATGCGTGAATTGTTACCGATGGTCGATCTATTTATTGGTGGTAGAGAAGATGCCGCAGAAGTGCTTGGCATTGCCTCTTCTTCCTCTGATCCGCAAGAGTTAGTGCGGATCGGCCGAGAGATAAGCAATGCGTTTCGCCGCCTCAGGTATGTAGCAATGACTCGAAGAATTGGCAGTTCAGCAAATGTGAATTCCTTCGGGGGAATGCTCTATGATTCGCAAAGCGAACAAGCCTTTTTCGCACCGCGACAAAACCACGAGCCGGCTTTATACCAGATCGGAGACATTGTTGATCGGCTTGGAGCGGGGGATGCTTTCACGGCTGGCATGCTTTTCTCATTGACTCAAACAGAGCGAATAGACTTACAGCAAGTCATCGATTTTGCCACGGCAGCTGGTTGCTTAGCTCATTCTATTGAGGGTGATTATAATTATATCAGTCGCAGCGAGATCCAAGCTATTGTGGCGGGGGATCAGGGGGGCCGGGTGAGTCGCTAGATTTTCTGGCAGAGGCAGCTTGTTTAGTTTTCAACTTGATCGCTTTGGTCAGTATTCGATCTAAGGCAGCTGCGAACTCGGTGCGATCTCGTTGCGAGTAAGGTTGGGGACCTGATAACTCCATGCCTGCACCGCGAGCGGCATCGAAGAAGTCGCGTGTTGCCAATCGAGAACCAATATTCGAGTCGTCGAAAACAGTACCGCGCGGATCGAGAGCAAAGACGCTTTTTGCGACCAATTGGGCCGCAAGAGGAACATCGGCTGTTATCACGACATCCCCCCGCTCCGAATATTCGACGATGTATTGGTCTGCCACGTTTGCGCCGTTTCGAACGGTAACGCTGCGAATGAGTTTCGATCCCTCCGGTGAAGCAATCGATTGATTGGCGACCAAGATGACTTCTAATTGAAGCCGTTTTGATGCACGATAGACTAATTCTTTCGCATCGCGGGGGGCAGCATCAGCGTCTATCCAGATTCGAATCATAGGCAACAGCAAGCAGAGCGAGGGGAAGCTACTGAGAATATTTGCCATTAGAAGGGAGAGTAGACTTTATTTCAATCGGGGCTTGTCGAGCCGTATCCATCCAAACGGAGGTTCCAGGATCGCGATAAACGCATCTCCAAAAACGCGTGCTACCCGATAGTTGCACTTCGGTTTGCCCAGCACTTATTTCGAGCAGTTGGTCTGCCAGTGGGGTACCGGACGGTACGATGATACCATCGGCATGCCACTGATCCAAAATCATCGCTGTATTGGATTTGCCATAGAAAAAATCGAGATGTTGCTCCAGCACTCCTGGTTGAAAGGCCGCCTCATAGCGACCATCTAAGCTGACCAAGATTTGGGGATACAGTCGCCAAGTCACATAAGCACCTGAATCGAAGTCGGTGACAAATCGGCCGTGAATCTGATTTCGCTCCAGATAGGCGATGGCTCCCAAGGGATAATCACCACGTTTTCCAGCTTCATTTATGGGCATGATCGGTTGGTATCCCTGAAACCAAATAAAAAAACCAAGGCTCGCCGCAGTTAAACAACCGGCAAAGCGATATGCGGTTTGCGGATGCGCCAGGATACGTTGGCGCAGCTGACGTCCTAAGGGTGTGTAAGAGAGCCAAGCTGGAACATAGGCCAGCCAAACTAGTGCAAAGATGGATGCGTGGCGAACGTGCTTGAAGGCCATCACTGCGCAGAGCAATAAAAAAACAACGCCCGTCAAGCGACTCCAACGACGATATCGGATTGTGTATCCTATCAAGCCAACGGCAAATGTGAAACAGATCAGAGTTTGCCAGGGATTCATGATGGTCCAGAGAGGCCACCATTCTCCGATTTCGGGGCGTGGCATGGTAAGCCCATGCACGAGATAGCTAATGTACTGGCTGCCGTAGGGATTCATCCAAAGTGCGAGAATAGCCAGCGGCGCGGCTATCCATAAGTGCCAAGTTGTCTTCCAGATGTTCGCTATAGATCTATGGTGGGTCCAACTCATCAAGCATCGCTCGCAGCCGTGCAGAGCGATCATCGCCGCACCGACGACAAAACCCGCATGGATATTGAGCCAAAGAATGAGCATTCCGAGCCAGATGATAGTCCAAGCTTTCTTTTGCCGCCAATCGCTCTCCAGCATTACGAGTTGCAAGGCTATAAATGTGAGCGTGAATTGCTGGGCACGCAAAGTGGAAAAGCCGACCCAAAAGAAAGGGAGAACAAGAATCAGGCCAAGAGCGAATAGTAGTGGTTCGCCACCGCGCGACCTGCAGACTCGATAGCAACCCAGCAAGATCACGGCGACAAGCAAGAAACGCAGTGACATGAGCAACAGGTCACCCAATGGGTTTGCCGTGATCATATAAGCGATCAAGCCGAAGCCCCATTCATGATGTACGGTGGGATTTAGCGTTGGAGAAAAAGCGAAACAATCAGCTACTGGAAATTTGCCGGTCGCGATAAGTTCTCTGGCCAGTGCCATCGCATGAAAAATATCATGCAGTACCTCATTAAGGCGGGCAGTATACGCCAGGAATGCTGAAAACGCTGCCGCAAGAAAAGCGATGGTAATCCATACCGGCGAACGTTTGGTTAGTAATGCTGAAGAGGACAGCAGTGATTCGAGCCATGTTTTCAGTGGCGCGATATTCATGTTTAGCGTCGGTGGAGTGGGCGATGATTCGGTAGGATGGTCCGGTGCGGCTTAGAACCATAGCCTCTAAATGCTTGCACATAGATCGAACAGGTCACAATTAGCCAGGATCGAGTCGGAATCTTAACGAATGTTTCGAATAACGCGATTATGTCCATGCTTCCGCACCGGAAAAAAACGCCCTCGTAAGGACAAGGGCGTTTCGTGGAGCGAAACTTTGCTGGAAGTGAGATCTGACGTTATGTCCTAGTGCCGACCTATAAAGAACGTCGGCTGTATCCCAAGCTACTTTCCCTTGAATTTATCATGGCAGGCTTTGCAGTTCACTGCTGCGGTAAGTTCCTCCAATGCCCCTTCTCGACCTGTTACAACTTTTGCGGCAGCGACTAGGGCGATTCCGGACTGCATCTTCCATTCGGTCTCATCACCTTTAGGAGCGTTGTTTTCAACCAGATCGATCAAGAGATCGAGGAATTGCTTCTTCTCATCGTCGGATGCTTCGCCGCTGGTTATTTTTTTGCAGAGGCTAGTGTTGCCGGCGAAACCGGCCTTCATTACTTCTTTTATTTCTTTCTTGGGTACTAGATTGCTCGCAAGTGCGATTCCGCTGATGCAAATCAGGGCGAGTATGGCTGGTGAATAGCGTTTCATGTGAGTTCCTCTGGGAAAAAGAAATGAGATTTTCGCGCTCAGTAGACTTTCGGGAGCTTAATAAAAGTGCCAATCATCTTCCAGTTAAGTCTTAAAAAAGTTCGTAGAAAAGATGTCGGTTTTAGCAAGTACTCGTCAATTGAGACTGTTTCTCAAATTCTGCGGTATCGATTTGCGGAAACCTGTGATCTGCAGCGGTTTGGTGCATTAATTGAACGCAAGCACACTCTTTTTTTGCGGATAATCTAAGCCGCGATAGATGTTCTAGAATTTGCTCCTGTTGCCATTGTCGCTAAGATTTCTTTTGAATTAACGGCGGCGCTTTTATTACGGCGAAAGAAGTAGGGGTGGGTCATGTCGGCTCAAGAGATACTTGACGAACTGAAAGGTCTCGGCAGCGATAGTTACAAGCGAGTGATCTTCAAGCATGGCGTGGCAGAGCCGTGCTACGGAGTGAAGATTGGTGATATGCAAAAGATTGTGAAACGAATCAAAAAGGATTATCAACTGGCTTTGGATTTGTATGCGACTGGGGTATATGACGCGATGTATTTGGCAGGATTGATCGCTGATGATGCGCGGATGACCAGGAAAGAATTGAAACAATGGTTGAAAGGGGCCTATTGTCGGCCTTTGGCAGGATGGACTTTGGCCTGGGTCGCTTCGGGAAGTCCTGATGGCTGGGACTTGGCACTGGAATGGATCGATTCGAAAACCTCGTTGACAGCGGTTGCCGGGTGGGCAACGTTATCGAGCATTGTGTCGGTGAGGCCCGATTCGGAGTTGGATCTGAGTGTATTGCGAAAGCTCGTTCAACGAGTCCAGAAAACAATCCATCAGGAGAAGGATGTAATTCGTTATCAGATGAACTCGTTCATGATTGCAGTCGGCTCGTATGTGGAGCCGCTGAAAGAAACGGTCCTCAAGGGAGCAGAGAAAATTGGAACGGTAACCGCCGACTTAGGGGATAACGATTGCAAAACGCCGAGTATCGCTGAGTCTATAGCCAAAATTGAAAAACGGGGGGCGATTGGAAAGAAGCGAAAAACGGCGAAGTGTTAGAGCCCATTTTAAAACTATCAGCCACCTTGGCATTAGCCGCGGTTTTCGAAGATCCATCTTGAATGCGTTTAGCGATAAGGAACTGCGTCAATACGCCATTCTTTCTCTTCCAAGATGAGCAGAATTTTTTCCTCGGGCCGGCGAAGATTGGGGCCTTGTAGCAGTTGAGTTAGCTTTACCTGCATGATTTCTCGAGCGGACTTGATCTTGTTGTCCTCGATGATTTGTTCGTCTTGAAAAACGTCCGGATCGCGAACAATGGCCACTACCGAGGCTTCGGCTTTGCCGTCAAGCAATGTCAATTGTTTCGGTCGATCAAAGTAATGGTAGTCGAAATGTCGCACGATGCCTGTTTGACTGCGGTGCGTAATGTCACTCGCATGGCGTTCGAAATTTTTTCGCAGCAGCGGTTGTAATTGGCTGATGAGCTTTGGCCAGTCTTTTACTTTGGGATAGACATCTGTTTGCCACTTGACTAGACGACTGTTAAGTTCAGTTTGAAATTCTTCTTCCGATAAAGTGTCATTCGACGATCGCATGGTGGGGTAGTCGGCAAAGGCTTGTTCGGGTATCGCATGTTGGAGAATTAGTTGATGGACTTGTGTGACATCTTGCTCGTCACTCAGTTCATCGATGCTGCGAATCAAGAAATAGCTGAATCGGCTCCGCAGCGAATCGGAGTAGCAGCGATATTCTTGCTCCCAATCTTTTTTGCGGACGGCGGTGCAGAATGTATTGAGAGTGGTTGAGGGTGAATCAAGAATTTGGGTCGACGCGGATTCGCGCTGATCTCTTTGAATAACCGAGAGTGCTTTGGGGAAGGTTTGCCCCAAGGCGAATTGAGCAAGAGTGAGTTGATACAAGATGAACTGGCACGCGAAAAATGCCAAGCCCAAGCTCCATCCACCATAACCGATAGATGGCGACGATGGTCTTGACCAACATATCATGGATTTTGGTAATGCAAGCATAGAAGGTGTCCGCCGTGATTGAGGGTGGAATGGGCTGGGCTTTTTCCACTCGGATGACGAATTGGGGCAAGGTTAGCAGGTACCAAGAGCAGTGGCTACGGAGAAATGACTCAGCTTGAATTGATTGTTTATTAGGCTGAATGTGATAGCATTATGGTGGGGTATAAACCGAGTTGGTTGGCCTAATTTGGATAGCTTGTGGGGATAAGTTGATGCTGAATTGGGTGAAGTGCGTTATGGCCGTGTGGATGGTTCAGTGGGCGTTAAGCCAATTGCTAACTGAGGAGCCACTGAGATCAGAGGAGCCTTAAGATTCCGAGTGCTGACTTATAACATTCACCACGGTGAAGGTGTGGATGGAAAGTTGGATTTGGTGAGGATTGCGAAAGTAATTCAGGAGGTTGAGCCCGATATAGTGGCATTGCAGGAGGTTGACCAGAATGCTGGTCGGAGTGGCCAAGTGGATCAGGCGGCCGAATTGGGGCGTTTGACAAAAATGCGGAGTGTTTTCGGTGGAAATATTGCTTTGCAGGGGGGAGAATACGGCAACGCATTTTGATTGTCGACGAGGCGATGAGGAGCGGTTTTTGTCTGCGCAAAGGATCAACTCGAAGCTTGATTTGGAAGAGCCGGCGATTTTGTTGGGTGATTTGAATGATGTGATCGGCAGTCGAACGTTAGGCTTATTGGATTCATTTTGGAAGCGAGTCAACGATGAGCCGAAAACGATGAGCCGAAGCCGACGAGCCCTGTGAGTGATCCGAAGCGGCAGATCGATTTCATTTTGGTAAGACCTAACGAAATCTGGAAGAGTGTGGAGACGAAAGTTTTAGGCGAGAAAGTCGCTTCGGATCATCTGCCGTTTCTCGCGGTGGTTGAGCTGAACTGAAAGTGTTTACTTGTCGAGTGGTTGGTAGTATGTTTAGTCCGGTCGTTTCAAGTCATTCGCGAAATTGGATGAGGTAAGGGACATGGGTGCTATAAGTCGACGTCGCTGGATAGAATCGGTTGCGGTTTCATCGTTAGGGATGTGGGCTGCTTCGGCCGGTTGCTTGTATTTGCCAAAAATTTTGGCGAGCGAGGCGACGGATTCTTTGCCGATGCAATTGTATAAGAGTTTGTCGGAGGAGCAGCGCAGAAAGGTTTGTCTGCCGAAGGATCATCCGCGCCGCGGTTATGTCAATAACTGGTGGTACATTCATCCGGAGTATCGAATCCCGACGACTTTTACGGCCGAGCAGCAGGAGATGATCAAAAAGATATTTAATGAGATGCATAGTGTTGACCATCAAGCGGCGGTGAACGAAGCGGTATTGATTGATCAATATGGTGAAGAGAAAAACGCGCCGGCATGCGGTTTCTTTGGAACGCCAGAGGATGAGGATTTCGAATTTATCTTCACGGGGCATCACGTGACGCGGCGTTGTAATGCGCATTCGGATAAGGGTTTAGGTTTTGGTGGTAATCCGATTTTTTATGGTCACTATCCGCATTCGATGACGAATATGCGTGAAAATTTTAATGAAGCGAAAGATCACCCCGGCAATCCATATTGGTATCAGGGCCGACTGTTCAATAAGTTCGTTACGGCTTTGGATGGCAAGCAGCAGGAAAAGGGGCTTATAGGACAGGAACCGAGAAGTGAGAATTCGAACGTGGTGATTCAGAAAACCACGGAGGTACAGGGGTTAGCCTGTTCGGATTTAAGTGCTGATCAAAAGAAGTTGCTTCTGGAGACCATGCGCGGCATGTTGGCCATGTTTAGACAGGATGATATCAATGCGACCTTATCATCGATTGAGAGTCGAAATCTGTTAGACGAATTGCATATTTCGTGGTTTGCTGGACGCTACGATATTGGTGAAGATCGTGTATGGGATACTTGGCAGATCGAGGGGCCCAACATGGTTTGGTATTTCCGTGGTTATCCCCATATTCATTGCTATTTCCATCTTACCTAACTAGTGGCAAGTGATTGCGAGAAGGACGCGAACTCCGATGGAATTCGCGTTTGTTTTTAAATTTAGAAGAACTTTTATTTCAGCAATATCAATGTGCGCATTGGGCGGAAGTCGGATGTTTGGTCGCTGTCGGGAAAATCACCTTCTCGTTTCAGCACTTCTGCAGTGATCGAAGCGACATTTTGAGCTTTATCCCACTGGGTTACAAAAGCAAAGTCGAGCAAAGAGTCAGGGTAATCATCTTTGCCATCGCGGTTGTTATCGGCCCAATTGTTGTCGATCAAATCTTTGGGTTCGATCCAACGCCAGATTTTGGTTTCCATAAAGGCATCGAAGGAGGCATTCCCTTTTTTTGTGGGAAAATCGTAATCGAAATTGTAGCCACCCACGGCGATACAGGGGAGTGTTTGTTGTTTTCCCCAGTCGCATAGGAGCAACGCTTGTGTTTTGCGAACCTGTTCGCTGCCGCGCTGTAGTTTATTCATCAGTATCTTGAATTCGAAAGATGACTTACGATCCTTGAGATGAGCGACCAGAGGGGCGATTTGATTTCCGGGTCCAAAACTTTTTCCATCGATCGTTTTGAGTTCTTCTTTGTTAAGGCATTCGAGGCGTTCCGGATTCCAGGCGACCAGCAGTCGCGATGCGCCGCCACTTGTACCGACAAGGCTTGCTTCTTGACCCCAGCGTTTCGTAAAAAGTTCGGCAGCATCTTCGGGAACTTCACTGAGAGCGATGACATCGAATGGCAGGAGGTCATCTAGCTGTTTCGCGATAACTTCTGGATTGCTGCCGGGCGATTCGATGTTCCAAGCGAGTATCGAAATCGCATTGGGTTCAGCCCCTATTAAGGTTTGCGTCTTGGGGGAGAGCAAAATGAGAAGAGGTAAAATCAGGCATGGGAGGACTTGCGTGTATTGCATCGTGGTTGATCTTTGCAGGGATAAAGCTCATCGATTCATCATGATACCGTGAGCCTGCTACGAATACAGCTTGATAGCGGGAATCACTTTATTTTTACGGTAGCTTCATGCGAATGGGGTTAGAACGTTAAGAGTGCCAAAACGATTATTCAACCAAGTTCAGCGATTAGGGGGTGCGGCTTGCCAGGGTGTCGTTCCACTTCGCTGGATATGCTTTCGCAATCTCTGAGACAGATCGTTTACCTTTTTCTTTTCCAATGGTGCCAGGTTATCGATTTCACCTGGATCTTGAATGAGGTTATAAAGTTCCAGAGGGCTGAAGGGATCGTTTTGCATTAGTTTCCAGCCTTGGTGCACGATAGCTTCATAACTTTTGCCGCAGTATTTGAGCCCACCTTCGCGACGGACGAAGTAGAGTTCACGGTTGTAGGGTAAGGCTTGCCCCGTGAAAAGTGGCACTAAGCTTACTGCATCGAGGTTTGCCGAAGTATTTGCGTTAGCGAGTTCCAAAAAGGTAGGGAAGAGGTCAAACGTTAAGCCTTGATAATCGCTGGTTGTATTAGGCTTGATGCCTTGTGGCCATTTCATGACAAAAGGAACTTTCAGGCCGCCATCATAATGACTTTCTTTGCCACCGCGCCATGGGAAATTGTTTTGGGCATGGGGCAATGAACCACCATTATCCGAGGTGTAAACAACGACCGTATTTTTTGCCAAGTTTAATTGGTCCAGTGTAGCGGTAATTCGCCCTACATGATGATCGAGGTGTTCGATCAACGCGACATTTTTGGCACGGGCTTGGTCAAGTTGTGGGTTTCGCTGTTGAACCTTTTTAAGCCACTCTGCGGGTGGTTCGATCGGGAAATGTGGGGCATTGTAAGCCACGTAGAGAAAGAAAGGTTGAGAATCCTGTTTGGCTCTTTGCTGAAGGTATTCAATTGCCCAGTCGGTGAAGAGTTCGGTAGCGTGCCCGGCAGGTTGAATGGTTTCTTGGTTGCGACGCATGTAGTTGATACCGTGCCGCAGATGTGTTGTGTAACTGTCCATCATGTCACCCAGAAAACCGTGGAAGTGGTCGAATCCTTTTTGGTTGGGAAGGTTGGGAGACTCAAGGCCGAGATGCCATTTTCCGATGGCCGCTGTGTGATAATTTCTTTTCTTGAGCAATTCAGGTAGAGTGGAAAAGTCTTGTGAAAGATAGCCCCACGAGTCCTCCGGCGCTGTTCGAATTACGCCGGGCACGCCGACTCTATCGGGATAATGGCCCGTGAGAATAGCGGCGCGCGAAGGCGAGCAGACGGTGCAGTTGGATCGCATTTGAGTAAACAGCAAACCGTCCAGAGCGATTTGATCGATATGGGGAGTTTGAACATCGGAAGGGTGATAGGTCGAGACATCGCCGTATCCATGGTCGTCGGCAAGGATCAGCAAAAAATTGGGTGGCGCGTTATCGGTAGCGCACAATGGTTGAGGGCCTACTAGATACAAAGAGATTACAAAAGCACAGAAGGGCAATAGTTTCATACGTCGTTCGGATTTTAAGTTTTTGCTCAGTTGGAAAGTGGGATAGCGAGCATGTCTTCATGCGGTTCGATATCCGCTTTATGCGATTTTATAATTTCCAAGAGTTTGGCCACGATATCGGGATGTTTGTTTGCGAGATTATATTTTTCGGAGATGTCGTGTTCGAGATGATAGAGTTCTGGAGCGGTTGGTGTTACTTCTTTACCGTAATTGACGGGCTCGCGAATCTTGACATGTAATTTCCATGGACCAGAGCGAACGGCGTGTAATTCAGCGTTGGTCCAATAGAAAAACTCGGTTCGTGGGCTGGGTTGATGTTTCAGCAAGGCAGGAGAAAGATCGTAGCTATCAAGTTTGCGATCGGTAGGCGGTTTGATATCTGCCAGCGATGCGAATGTTGCCATAAAGTCGAGCGTCGAGCCCAGTTGATGTTGAACGCCGGGTGGAATCTGTCCGGGCCACCAAAAAATGGTTGGTACGCGCTGTCCACCTTCAAAGGTCGTGCCCTTCCCGGCGCGCAGCGGTCCGGCAGAGCCACCATGTGTATCGAAAGAAAGCCAGGGACCATTATCAGAGGTAAAAACAACCATGGTGTTATTGTCAATTTTTAATTCTCGCAACGTATCGATGATTCGTCCCACATTGAAATCGATTTCTTCGACAACATCGCCGTACAACCCTCGAGCCGATTTGCCGCGAAATTCTGCGGATGCAAAGAGCGGTATGTGCGGCATGTTGTGTGGCAGGTAGAGGAAGAAAGGACGATTCTGATTCGCGCGAATGAAGGATATTGCTTCGTCGGTATAGCGTCGTGTGATACTGTTTTGATCAGCGGGACGTTCAATAATGTCGGTTCCCCGCATCAGTGGTACATTGTAGTGTTGGATTTCGGGATAATAGCTATCGTCTTTGACGATTTCAGCGCGGTAGCCAGGACCGCCGCTTTTATCCATGTCATTGGAATAGGGGATTCCGAAATATTGGTCGAAGCCCTGTTGGGTAGGAAGGTATTGTGGTAGATGACCTAGGTGCCATTTCCCCACAATAGCGGTGGCGTAGTTCTTTGCCTTGAGCATTTCCGCTAGGGTGATTTCACGATCTGGCAGTCCACCGCCAGAGTCAGGGAACAACACGCCTCGTTTCGCGCTGGTCATTCCATTTCGGATGGGATAACGACCTGTGAGAAGAGCCGCGCGGCTGGGAGTGCATACTGGGGCAGCGACATAAAATTGAGTCCACTTCTGTCCCTCGCTAGCTAGTCGATCCAGTCGAGGCGTGCGAATGATGGGATTTCCAAAACAACCGAGATCACCCCAGCCGAGATCGTCGCAGAATATCACCACGAAATTGGGAGAAGATGACACCGGATCTGCTTGCAGGAAATCCGCGTGGATAGCAATCAGCGAGATAGTGAGAGCAAATTTAAGCGAAGCGTGTGGGAAGTGCGACATGATACCTGGGGAAGTGGAGATTGCTAAGGAAGATATTTAGAAACACATGCAATGAAAGGGGTGTTGGAATGTGAAGTCAGTCATGCTTTCCGCGAAAGTGCCTCATCGCGCGATAAATCATCAAGAAGATCCCGCTTGCAAATAGTCCGAAGATAAGTCCCACGACGGCGCCAAGCATCGCTCCGCCGTACCAAGGCATATTCCAGCTAGCATTCAGAGCTACGATAACGGATGCGATCAACGCGAATACCAAAACGCTGATACCGATAAAGATAGCTTGAAACTTGTTATCAGATCCGCGCACATTGACGCCTGTCACAAGATCGGTGACCACATTGTAAGCTGAATCCGGCGCGGAAGCTGAAGAGGTTTCGACATTTGGTGCTTTGGGCGGTTCAAAAGGTTGCGGTGCTTCTGACACTTTCATGCCTCGCAAAAAGTGGTCTATGTTGAATTGCGTTTATCCGTTTATTCGTTTATCCATTCATTCATCCGGATAGACGGTTGAATGAAGTTTGGTTGCGTGTCAACTTTATAAAAGGGATTTGGAGGTAAAGCAACGGTTCGATGCTAAATCGAGGTTGGATCGTTGCAGTTTAGGTGAGGTAAATGGCGGCGATTGTTTACTCGGGATCGTGGAATGGAAAAAATTTAGAATTGAGGGCAGGGGATCCTGGCTGCTTGCGGCAATCTAGGAACGAATCCAGTTGCGGACTTCATATTCTATTTCAGCATGTTCGATATCATCGTGCGTCGCCAGTAAATCGCTAACCGCCGCGATGGCGGCCCACCAGTTTTCCGACGAAAAGCTATTGTGAAGATCGGCGACTGTGCGTTCAAGCATACGCAAGCATTCCTGATCGGAGCGGGAGCGCGGGCGAGCGAGTTGCCAAGCTTGTTTCCAATCATGTGCCCATTCCGGAACTAAGCCAGGATGGTAAGGTTCGCTAGTGTAGACCATTTCAGCGACTGGGCCGGCGAGGGCAACTGCCAATTGGTCTAGAACGTCCACTCTTCTCGGCCAATGAATCTCGACCAGTCCATGAAAGCCATCTTCTTCGGGGGCCACGGTCGCGCGTTCGACCGTGGCGCCGCATAGAACCGCCATCACACAATGCCCCGCCTCATGGTAGACAGTTCGGTCAATATGTTCATCATCGTCATCCATAGCGAGTTCGATTTCAGGGTACGATTGGGGCATGTGTTTGACGTTGAGGGGGATTATACTGGAGCGAAACGGCGAAGAGTGGCACTCTTTCGGTAAAATTTTGTTTTATCCTACCTTCGATGAGAAAGCGATGAAGAGGATGGGTTGGTCGGAGCGCAGGGTTTGATGTTGCGGATCACTTGGTCGACATTTTGGAGTCCCTTTTGGCCATCATGCGCCTTTGGGCTGCTCTGCGTATGGGCAGTAACCTCAAGAACCGAGGCCGATGAGCCATCCGCTAGCTCATCGAACGTTTTTCTGAGCATAGAAGCTGATCTTGGAGCGATGAAGCAAGATAGACGTTTAGGGCTGCTACCTTGGGAGGTTTTGACGGCGAGCCTCGAAAGAATTTTGGGAATCGATTTGCTTGCCGAGGAAAAAATCAAATTCGAATGCGCTGCGATTGATGAGAACTATCTGATTGGTTCGCTGATCACGACACGCTCCAGCGAAATTGAGCTTGACCATCTTTCCAAGAGTCGATTTATGAAGGTCAAGGATGGTGATGGCGCGGCACTTGAGCATCTCAGGCGGCTCGCAGATTCGGAAGTGGTCGTATGTAAAATGGACGCGGTGTGGCACATCGGAAGCGAGCGAGCGTTGCAGAAATTTTCGGAATTGGGTCGCTTGCCCGAACCAGAAGTCAATTCCAACAGCGATTCAAAGGAATACCTTTTGAAGGTGAACTTTCAGTTCGAACCGATTCGCCGAGAGCTAGTGCGCTTGATCGAAAATGAATTGTCAGATGAAGCGTTTGCACAGCAGAAGGAATGGAAAGAATTATGCAGTATGCTTCAGGGCGGAAGTATTGAGATTAAGGGAGGAGCGATCGATGCCACTCGCTTGACTTTACGTGGGAGCAAGGAATTTTCTGGGCGGATGATCCGAGAGCGGGTACAGAAACTTCAATTGCCTGTTGTTGATTCGCTAGAGTCATCCATCCAGACAAAAGTGAATGATTATCGGCTAAGCCAACGGGAGCGATTTGCTTGGGAGGCATTTGCATCCCGTCTTCAGCAATCGATTGAGGATTTTAAACCTCTTGAAGATGGGGATGAGCTTCAATATGAAATTGGTTCGTTGATTCGTGTGCCGCTTGCGGTTGAAATAGGAAAGCAAGTGATCGATGGGTTAGAAAAGAGTCGGCTGAGCAACGCGAGGTTTAGTTCGCAGTACAAGCTCAGAGAATTGCATGAGGCGATCGATAAGTACACATCAGAAAAAGGTGGTTTCCCACTCCGCGAGATTCTAAGCGAAGATGGAGCATCACTTTTGAGTTGGCGGGTTGCGCTGCTGCCCTATTTGGGTTATGAAACCCTTTATAAGCAATTTCATTTGAATGAGCCTTGGGACAGTCCACACAATTTACGGTTGCTTTCGTCCATGCCTTCGATTTATCGGAATTCGACCGGCGTTATGAGGGAAGGGCATACAACGTTTGTGGCTCCCTATGGTGCGATTGATGTAAAACGGCGCACGGTATGGGATATTGTGCCAAGGGGCCGAGATAAAATTTCGGAGGAGCAACAAGCAAGTATTTTGTTGATCGAAGTAAATGCAGAGGGGGCCGTACCATGGAGTTCGCCTGAGGATTTAAATATCATGCAGCAAGATGTTCGCTCTCTTCTCCGAAATCCGCCCGAGGGTAACGGAATCGTCTTAATCAATGGAGATACGGATTATATTTCCAATTCGATCAGCGCATTGACATTAATGGAATTGCTCAACTGTTCCAAGGAGCGGCAACGTTAGGACGATGAATGTAGGAATTATCTCGAGATCAAATGTGGGCGCAATGTATTGGGTAGGTTGCGGGTGCTTTGTCTGCATCGCGTACGGCTGGGTGGGATCGCAACTCTGGGCGCAGGAAAAGTTGGAACCTTTGTTTCCGGCCAGCAGTGAAATTTTATGGAAGCTTGAGCCTGCGAAGATTGTTCGATCGGAAATTGGTAGTTCGCTACCCTGGGAAGCATTGAATGCGGTTGGGAGCGATAGTTTGGGTATTGATTTTGCGCGATTGCCCTCTATTTACGGTTCCTTCGAATGGCCGGTTCCGAGTTACCGCGAATATACCATCTCGTTTCGTCCACCGGGTTCGAGTGATATCGCTTCGTTGAATGATCAGTTATTCGGTCCAGTTCGTTCTCCTGAAACGAACAAAAGCGTACGATTGAGGGCTTGGAAAAAGGGTAATATCAGCGTGGTGCAAACCCCTGAGCGATGGATGGCAGGTACTGAGGGGAGTCTAAAAGTGATGCTGAAGGATCAGCGGCTATCGCACCGACTTGGGATTCGCCTTCAAAATAGCAGTTATCCGATGGCAATGGTTTTGGATGTTAAGCAATTGAGGGGGAGGTTAGGGAACTACCTGAGCTATTTATCCATCAACGGTTCATCGGAGTTAGCCGTTTTACTAAACGAGATGAGCGAACGGTTGGATAGTCTCGAAATTTATTTCGCTATGGATCGGCATTTGGATGCTGAGATTCGCTGGACATGCCTCTCAGATTCGGACGCTGATGAGATGGCCGAGTTGATTGAGCGAGGTTGGAAGTTGTTTTTGAGTTATGGCGTTGAATTGTTGAGTTTAGATGCAGGTGAAAATGGTGTGGAGTCTAGAAATGCTTGGCGTTCCTATAGGGAGAGGCTGGGAAACTCGATGGATTCTGTAGTGATCTCGGAGAGAAACGGAAGTGTCATCACTTCTAAGATTGAGCGGGTCGATGAATTAGCGGGTCTTATTGGATTGATTGAACTGAGTTCGATGCCACTGGCCACCCTTTATCAATTGCTTCCCAGACCAAAATCGGAAACTAATTTAGAGAATTTGGCGATAGCCTTACACAGTTATGAAGCGGTCCATCGCCGAATTCCTGCGAGAGTCGTGAAAGATAAGTCGGATAGGCCGCTGTTGAGTTGGCGGGTGTTATTGCTGCCGTATATCGGAGAAGAGGAGTTGTACAGCCAATTTCATTTAGATGAACCCTGGGATAGTGAACACAACAAGAAGTTGTTGCCGAGGATGCCAAGCATTTACGGTAATCCGCAGGCAGAGTTACCGCGGGGTTACACTTCCTATCTTGCTCCACATGGTATGACGGAACGAAAAGATCAGACGGCTTGGGATATTGAACCTTTAATGATGCGTCAGATTACTGATGGATTGGCGAACACGGCGGCCATAGTGGAGGTGCAACCGCAATCAGCGGTGCCTTGGACCAAACCGGAGGACTTTGATTTACGGGAACGCGAATTGCTCGAGTTTATCGGAGCGCCTCCAGCCGGCGGACTGATCGTGATGCTGGATTCAACTTGTTATGACTTTAGTCGCTGGAAAGATAAACGAAAGTTTAAGGGATTGCTTACCGTGCAAGGAGGCGAGGCAGTTACGGCTCCTTTTTAAGTTACTTTTAGGTTGGCTTTGCGAACGGATGGGTACTGCTTTTTTGGGGATCTTGCTGGATTGGAACTTGCTGGATTGGGGCATTTTCGAGCCAAAAAGAAACCCCTTCGTTTTCTCAGTCGAAGCGAAAGGGTTTCAGGTAGTGTCTGTTACTTGGTGATGTACCTATCGAGAGAGGATTAGGCTGGTTTGTTTATTTCGAAGCCGGCTCGATTGGGTCGTGCCAGGAAAGAATTTGCTTGAGCGTCCTCAACGATTTCTCGCTTTGTAGGATCCCACTTTAATTCGCGACCTAACCTCATGGAGATATTCGCCAAGTGGCAGATCTCAAGCATTCGGTTATGAGTCCAAACATCGGAGATGGGTTGTTTGCGTGAAACCATGGAGTCAATAAAGTTGGCGGTATGATTTTCGCTGACCTTGCCGCCGTATACCTCCTCGATTGCTCCGTCAGGAAGTGGATTAGATTTTAAATCTTCGACTGGTTTTCCGGTGATTTTGCCGCGGTTTACGAAGAAGCGTCCTTCGGTTCCTTCGAAGAGAATTCCGTTATCCCCTTCGCTGGTAATAATCATCTCGATGTCGTTTGGCATTTTGGCGCGAATCTCGAAGGTGGTGGCCGCATTGTATTGATCGAATACTGTGGGATTTCCATCTTTGTAGGGGACGGGGAGTTTATAGTTGATGGGTTGGATGAGGCTGGGACCGGTGTCGCTGGCGCCGATGGCCCAGCAGGCAATATCGACGTGATGGGCTCCCCAGTCGGTGAGTTTTCCGCCGGAGTATTCATGCCAATTGCGGAACGAGTAATGTGCATTGCTGTAGAGCGGTACGCCACCACCATATCCTTGACGCAATTCTGGCAGAGCCCGATACGGTACCTTAGGCGCAGGGCCGAGCCAGAGGTCCCAATCGAGTCCTTGGGGGACGGGTGCTTCGGGAATAACGGGAGAAGCTTCCATGCCATTAATGCCGCACGTCACTTTGGTTACTTTTCCGATTCGACCATGTTTTACAAGAGCGACAGCCAATAAAAAGCGTTGGTCTGATTCGGTGCGTTGCATCGTGCCAACTTGGAAGACGCGTTTGGTTTCTGTGACAACACGTTCAATCAATTTACCTTCTTCTATGGTGAGGGTAAGCGGTTTTTCGCAATAGACATCTTTCCCCGCATACATCGCTTCCACGGCAATTTTTGTATGCCAATGATCGGGAGTAGCAATCATTACGGCATCGATATCTTTCCGAGCCAGGATCTCCCGGTAATCTTTGTAAGCATCAGGCTTTTTACCCTGCGCTTTTTGCACCTTATCCACATTTTCGGCAAGGACATTGGCATCCACATCCGCCAGTGCAACGAAGTCAGCGTATTTGAATGATTTACCGGTGATATAAGAACCTTGGTTTCTCAAACCGATAGTTGCGAAGGTGGGACGTTCCAAAACTGAGTGGAAGGCCGTGGCTGGTCGTGATCCAATGGCAAGACTTGCTAGTGCCGCGGAACTGGCACCCAAAAATTGTCGTCTAGTCGCTGAGATGTGCTGGGACATCGGCGTTCTCCGAGTAAATAAAAAGTTAGCTCAGTCGTGAGGCAATGCGTATCATCTTGCTTAGAATTCCGAATGGGGAAATCAGAGCATCTTCTCTATAGAAACTGTACCATGCAGCCCGAATTGTTTCACGCATTTCATGACGATTTCTCGGCTGTTTTCACCATCGATCAGCAGCAGATCGATATAACTATTGCGAGTGCCGATGGCACCGCCAAGCGTTCGCCCGCTCTGCTGGGCTTCCAGCGCGTCTTGTATCGCATCTTCAATTTTGCCGCGTGAATCTACGAGTTGTTCTTCATCTAAATTTGACGTTGGAAATTGCAGGTAGGCAATCTCAGCTCCCAGCTTTTGGAGCGAATCATCTTTGAGCGGTTTGCCACGCTCGATGTAGTCAGCGACGATATCTGGAATGAGTGATGTGCCACCGATCGTATCAGCGCGCGGTCGTTTCGTATTTTGATGGGGAAGTTCGTAGAGGGTGTAGGAGTTCATGATCGAACGAGGTTCCCAATTGTGATATTTGCGAGCGTGTTCGAGAAAGGTTGGGAATTCGACGAGGGACATGCTTTTGGAGTTGGGTGGGGGGGGACCAAAATCGATATTTCCCACATATTGTACGACGCCGAATTCACCGAGCGCTTCGTCCAGCAGTAGCATCAGCAGAAAGTTTCTTTCCTCATCGGGTATTCCTTTGAACTCAGGGTGAGAACAGGTTATATCAAAGACGTTTCTTTCTTCGTCGAAGATGGTAGCAATGGTCAATTTTTCCGCTTCTAATTGCGTTCTCCCACGCAATTGAATTGCGATGCCTTTTAAGCTTTCAGGGTCTGTTGCTTGTTTAGCCGGAAAAAATATCCAGCCCTTGATCGCGGGAGCCTGCTGGAACCATTGGTAGGCCAACAATTGTTTCGGCATGGCTCCTTCCCCGGTTATGGTGAACGAATGACTGTTATCACCCTCCCCAGGACCGAATACCCAGGCCAAATCAGGCATGAGTTCATTCATTGTCTCTTCGACCTCGGGCACAATCTCATCGGATTCATTGGCGGAGACTTTAGCGTGAAATTTATCCGCATTCGCATTGAACCATAACCAGAATTCCTGAATCCGTGACTTAAATGACGGAATATCTGAATTGGAACTCGACTTTTTGCCCCATCCAAACATGTGTAGTGATCTCCGAGATTTAGAGCCCATCCGAGAACCCCGAATACCGCGAACAACTCGAAGGCAGTTCATGGCTAATCAGATTGACTCTTCGCTCCTATATGATAACCGCAGCTAACGCCATCGGCTAATGGTCTTCCGCTAGGCTGTAAATCAAAAGCGATGGTGCATATCGGCTGAACAGCTGCGCAATGTAAAAATTCTTTTCATGAAAAACAAGCAGAGAGGCGAGGTAGAAACAAGCGAGTGATGGTAGTTGGCCGATGCGCGAGGCTTTCGCTGGCTGAATAAATTTGCCTGTGCAAAGATCCGCTAGGGTTGGTAAAACCGTTTTTAGGTGATGGAAATGGGCTTTGCTGGTCTGCCATTGCGGGCGGAGTGTAGGCATGCGTCCATGACGGATTGTGTGATCAGCGACCAGTGTGGCCATCGATCATCCGGATGGCTTTTCAGCACAGCATCGGAAAACGTTCGAATCATATTTGTTTCCTGGGCAGTGGGCCAACTGTTGGCATACTCTTTAATCGATCGACGTTCGACATGCCTTTCCATGTTGAAATCACATCCGAGCACATGGAATGCATGATTGGCAATATCAAAATCTATCGCACCGCCGAGATAGGGAAGAACGAAATCATCGAGTTGAAGATACCCTTTACTGCCGCAGAAACGTACCCATTGCTGATGTTCGGTAATGAACGAACAATAGAACGACGCCGATACTCCTTTTTCAAAAAAGAGTTCGGCAGAAAACTCTAGCGGAACAGATTCGGGGCTCGAAGGTTGCTTGCCGCTGGTGATTATTCTACCTGTAACTTCCACTGGCAATTCGCCATCCATGGCCCAGAGTATCATACGGATACAATACCAGCCAAGATCACCCAGGCATCCTTGTGGTTCCATCAGCGAATGGGTTCGAATATCGTTAAGGAAAAATGAGTCAGGGCCACAAAAGGAGAATTGGATACCAATTCGACGTAGTATGCCGAGTCTGTTTTGATCATTGAGTACAGATTTCATTGCAGGCATACGATTGCTATGCATGAACATGACACCATCCATAAACTGGACGCGATTAGCCCGACAGGCTTGTATCATCGTCTGTAAGTCGCTCAGATTCGAAGCGCAAGGTTTTTCGCAAAGAACATGCTTGCCGGCCTCGGCAGCAGCGACAACCCAATGTTTTCTTAAAGCTGTGGGAAGTGGAACGTAGATGGCATCGATGTCCGGATCAGCGATCAGCGACTCGTAATCACCATAAGCTTTCGGTCTGGAGACAAACGGGGTAGTGGCTTGATTTTCATCGATAAATGACCGAGCTTTGCTCAGATCACGACTGGCTACAGCTGCAAGTGATGCGTTGCTCGAATGGTAAATCGCTTTCCAGTTTTTTCTTCCAATACCTGCGGTACTCAGAAAGCCCCAGCGGCACACGTTGGACATGATGAAATACTCCGCCAAAAATTTTTAAAAAAGGGTCGCATCGACCCACCTTCATTTCAAAATTTGTTCTATGCAAGTAAGATTGACGGACTGGTCGTTGGTTGTCAATGTGAAGTACATTGTCCGTGCGAACTTGCCCTTATCAATCTTTCTTATTGTGGAAAACATGAATTCGTGAACCGAAACTTGCTGCTGAAAATGTTGGACTGTTCGATTGCTATCGGGATGGGATATTCCAGTTTTTCACAGCAGCCCGAGCCGGTGAAAATTTTTGTCGGAGGATGGTCGCGGAAAGCCGCGAGGGGATTTTTGGGTGCGTTATCCGCGGGAGAATCAACCGCGACTGGTAGGTCCGCTCGATTTTGGTTTTTCTGTTTATGGTGATCGGCATCCATTGAGCCAGCGTTGCATGGATATTGGGTGACGCTGAGAGGGGATTAGTTTTGATTGAGTCGAGCCATGCCAAAGCGGCCGTCGGAACCAACTGCCACAACGATACCGGAGGAGTTGGTTGCAAGCACATGAAATCCTGTTTCAGAGCAGGGTTTCCAAGTCGAGCCGTCCTCCGAGATATCTGTGCCCGTCGGGCCAGTGGCAAGCCAACTTGTTTGTGTTTCAGAAGTGTGAGGTAAAGCGATGACCGAACTGCGGAAAGACTTTGGTTCAACGGAAGCTAGTTGCCAAGTTGCTCCTTGATCGTCCGAAAAGACTGCGGTGTGTGGCGACGCTTTATCGGGTCGGTAATCGCCACCTACAGCGACCAATCTTCCCGTTTTGTCTTGCGAGATCGAAAAAATGCCTGAAGCTTCTCCTGATGGAAGGGGGCTGGAGCTTTCCTGCCATGTGCGGCCGAAATTGTTGGAGCGGTAGATTTTTGAGTGATCACTCTGGATTCCACCTGTACCGATCCAGGCTTTTCCGTCAGCAGATACATATAAAGCGGAGTTGCTGGCCGCGAATGCCGCTTCGCCTTCTTTCAAAAGTGGAAGCGCAGACTTGGGAACTTCAATCCAAGTTTTTCCGCTGTCTGCCGTGGTGAGAATCAACCATTTTTCATCGACTGGATCACTGAAGACGATACCTTGTTGGCGATTGAAAAATTTTAAACCATCGAAGAACGCTTTTTCTTCAGAACGACGTATCACTTCGTGCCAGTGTGAACCGCCATCCTTGGTTGCCAAAACGACAGCAGGAGTGCCGGCGCTCGCGATCATCGCGTTTTGTTTGTCCCAGGCGGCAATGGACCGAAAGTCCATTTTTTCATAACCTTGCGGACTGACTTGTGACCAGGTTTGGCCCAAATCCTCCGAGCGAAGTACGGTCGAATTGTTTCCGCACGCCCAGATTGTCTGGTCCTCATCGCAGATTTGTAGGCCGCGCAGTGAAGCTCGCGAACCCGTGGAGGACAATGTCCAGAATTCTGCTGGAGGTTGCCAAGCTCGAACGTTCTCCTGAGAGGTCAATAAGGAGCAACAAGAAAGCAGCAGGAAAAACCGAACTGAGGATAAAAAATAATCTTTTGGGTAGTGCATACATGAGCTCCGCAATTTGAATCCAACGAATACTTATCGTATCATGCGGGGACGTTTATGGGCATAAGATATCTCGGCTGGGACAAATTGGCGGGGGGATTCCGATGCGAAATTTCGCGATGAGCGAGAAGCTAAGTGGAGGTATGCTGATACTGGGATGCCTGATTTTCAGCTCGCTCTGCAGAGCGGATGAGTTTCCCGAATTGCGTAACACGGACCCTGGCAATGCTGTTCCGATGCCAGCGGCCGAGGCTGCGAAGTCGATGCAATTGCCCAAGGGATTTGAAGCGACGCTGTTTGCCGCGGAACCGGATGTGCAAAATCCGATCGCGATGGCTTGGGACCAGAAGGGGCGTTTGTGGATCGCCGAGAATTTTACTTATGCAGAGCGGACACAGCGTTTCGATCTGTCGCTTCGAGATCGCGTGCTTATATTTGAAGATCAAGATGGTGATGGCAAAGCAGAAACGCGTAAAGTTTTTAGCGATCAAGTTCAGATGCTGACCAGCGTCGAGGTGGGGCAAGGAGGTGTTTGGTTGATGTGTCCGCCCCAATTGCTGTTTGTGCCGGATCGCGATCAGAACGATACTCCAGATGGTCCAGTTGAAGTGGTTCTTGATGGCTTTGAGGTTGCGCAGGACAACTATCATAACTTTGCGAATGGTTTGAAGTGGGGACCGGATGGATGGCTGTATGGTCGCTGTGGACATTCATGCCCGGGTCGAATTGGTCCGCCTGGAACTGCGATGGAGGAGCGAGTTCCGCTTGAGGGTGGAATTTGGCGTTTTCATCCGCAAAAGAAAACGTTTGAGGTGATGTGCCATGGGACGGTAAATCCATGGGGGCATGACTGGGATCGTAACGGTGAATTGTTTTTTATCAACACGGTTATCGGACACCTCTGGCATATGCTACCTGGTTCGCATTTTAAGGAATCCTTCGGTGAAAGTATTAATTCGAACGTTTTCGAACGGATGGACATGATTGCCGACCATTATCACTACGATACGAAATCCAAATGGATGGATAGTCGGGACGGTAAAGCGAATTCACTTGGAGGTGGTCACGCCCATGTGGGGATGATGATTTATTTGGAAAACAAATGGCCGGAGGCCTATCGAAATCGTTTAATGACGATCAATATGCATGGCTTGCGAGTCAATGTGGAGCGGTTGGAGAGAACCGTTAGCGGCTATGTTGGCAAGCATGAGCCCGATTTTATGATTTCAAAGGATACGTTCTTCCGTGGAACGGATCTATCGGTAGGGCCTGATGGTGATGTGTATGTGATTGATTGGAGCGATATCGGTGAATGCCATGAGCATACGGGAGTGCATCGCACCAGCGGTCGAATTTTCAAGATCAAGTACACAGGTGGAGAGACTCAAGATGCTGTGGGTCTAAAATCTAACAACGCTAAGGGATTCATCACGCCGCGGTGTTTGGCGGGTGAAGGGAGGTTGCCTGACCTTTGGCTAAGGTACACTTCAGGCAAGTTGAGTCAGGATGAGTTGTTAGCATTGACCGAGGATTCCGATGAGTATGTTCGCGTATGGGCGATACGTCTATTGACGGATCATTGGCCGCTCGATTGGATCACAGGTCCTCAGCCCAAGGCTATTTATCCCGCGGAGCCGAAAGTTATCGAGGCGATGGAGCGGATGGCACAGAGCGATCCATCGGGGCTCGTCGCACGGGTTTTGTTGTCAACAATGCAAAGACTTCCCTGGGAATTTCGCGCTCGGATCGCGAAACCGATTATCTCTCGAGAGGAGTTAGGGAACGACCGAGATATCGCTTTATTGGCATGGTATGGGCTGATTCCGGTTGGACAAAAGGAACCAGAGAGTTTGCTGCAATTGGCTACGATGTCGCGTTGGCCGCATCTTACCCGCATGATCGCGCGTTTTTTGGGCAAAGAGATTCGGCAATATCGGGTTGCCGTCGATGCCTTAATCTTACAGGCGGTGCAACTGCCGGAAGGGTGTCAGCTTGCTATTCTGCAGGGTTTATACGAATCGCTTCGTGGCGTTCGGAAAGTTGAGATGCCTAAAGGCTGGCTGGAATATGCTGCGTTACCGAGTTTGCGCAAAGAGGAAACTCTCGTTCGCCAATTGTCCACGGTATTTGGATCGGGTCGCGCTTTGGACGAATTGCGCCAGATCGCTTTGGATCAAGCTGCCGATTTGTCGACTCGCGGTAATGCTTTGCAAGCCTATATTGAAGCGCAGCCAGAAGATCTACGAAACCTTTGCGAAACACTGCTGGATGTGCGTGTTTTAAATGCGGTAGCTTTGAAGGGGTTGAGCCGATTTGACGATAGCGGGGTGAGCAACTTGATCCTCCGCAAATACCGGGCGTTTCAAGCCGAGGATCGACCGGGGGTTTTACAGGTTTTGTTGTCGCGTCCATCATCAGCTGGTCTGCTTTTGGAGACTTTGGCTAAAGCCAATAGTCCGATTCCAGTGAAAGATATTACCGCTTATCATGCTCGACAAATTGAGAGTTTGGGAGATGAAAAGCTATCGAAGCAATTGCGGGAGGTATGGGGTGAGTTAGGGGAGACTAATCAAGCCATCATGCAATCGATAGCGCAGTGGAAGGAGCGACTTACTCGGAGTCATTTGGCGAGTGCGGATTTACCGCGCGGTCGGCTATTGTTCAACAAGTCGTGCAGTAATTGCCATATTCTATTCGGTGTTGGGGCCAAGGTAGGACCGGAGTTAACGGGTTCCCAACGAGGGAGCGTGGAGTATCTCTTGGAGAATATCTTGAATCCAAGTGCGGTGGTGGGCAAGGATTTTCGGATGTCCGTTGTTCGGACCGTGGATGGGCGGGTGTTGAATGGATTAGTGGTCAGTCGTGATGAGCAGAAGATGATCTTGCAAACGGCAACGGATTTGATGACATTGGCGGCCAGCGATATAGAAGAGGTCAAAGTCACCGGCAAATCGGCGATGCCTGACGGTTTGTTGCAAAACCTTTCTGAGGAAGAGGTGCGTGATTTGATCGCTTATTTGATGAGTCCTGTGCAGGTCGACTCTGCCAGCGATTAGGTGGAGAGTGGACAGTTCGAGTGGGATTCGAATCCCGCGGAGACGGTCAGTGATCTAGAATCGAATTCGGCTGGATTAGGACCTGCTGCGAGAATCCTTGGAAGTTGTTTTCGCAAAAACGGTTTTTAGTTCATCTAATTCCTTTCGATTTAAGCCTAGATCTTCGATGAGATAGCGGATGAGCAGGATGGTTTTATTGTCGAAAAGATTTCTGAGCAGATCGTTAACTTGTTGTCGAATAACCGCATCGGGCCGTCCTTTGGCCATATAAATTCGCGAGCGACCTTTGAGTTTGCTGGACGCATATCCTTTCGTTTCCAGTCGGCGGAGGTAGGTTTGTACGGTCACATAACTTATCGATTGTTTGGAGGCGATATGTTCGAAGACATCGCGTACGCCGGCGGGTCCGATTTTCCAGAGGACACGAATAATGGCGATTTCGCCTTTGGACAAGCTTGGGCGAGATGCTTGAGTCAAGCGATTTTTCATGTTTCCTCCCAGCGAGGTTGCTGAGTTAAGAGTACCGGGGAATCTTGATTCCTCTGCGTGCATTCGGCAGTAGATTCCATCACATTTTATTCGTGCTTACGATGTTGACTATCGCGACGTTCAGGCCGTATCCGAAAACTGCCAGTTGAGGGTCTTAGAAACAGTTTTCGCCGTTTTCGCATTTTTCTTTCAGGAGCGAAGATAGGCCCATATTCGATCACGTACAACTGTACTTGAGCTTACAGTACAAGTGTACGTGAATCAAGGGGAGGTCCTGTGAGGTTTTGTAAGTGGTTCGGCCCAGAAAGTTTACTAGGCGGTTGTTTTGTCACAATACCGTTAGCGGGGCTGAAGTATTTTTTCGAGCAAATCCTCATCTTTGGCTGATCGGACTAAGCCGAGGTATTTGGGGCCACCATCGTACTGAATTTGAACGTGTTTGAGCAACTCTCCATCTTCAATGAGGAAGTTGATGAAGGGATTGTCGGTCGAATTTTCAATGGCTTCGGCGAGAACATTTCGGTCCCAGCGGTGATCGTTTATGCCGATAATTTTGGTGCCTGGTCCGAATTTTGCGCGATCGGCTGGGCTGCCGAGTTTGACATCGGCAACGGTCCCATCGTAAGAGAGAGACATGCCGAGTGTATCGCGATAATCAACTCCGCCGGGGTAGCGAAATGTATTGTAAGGAATGTTGGGTGGCTGAGTCATGGGGCGAAATTCATAGCCAAGAAGGTCGGCAACTTGTGGATCGTAGCCGTCTCGAACGGACTCGATCCTTCTTTTGATGAGTCCATCCCAATCGTATTGGGCCAAGCCATTCAAAATTGTGACAATTTCTTTTCTATTGAAGGGCTTGGGTGGGCTGTATTGCGATGTGGCCGTGGGTTCGATCGCGGCAAAGAATTGATGGCAAAAGTCATCGATAGAGTGCCTCTGTTTTGATTCGGAGCGAAGAATGGCATCGACTTCGAGCCAAAAAAGCATACCTTCCATGTAGTAATCCTGGCTTCCACGCAGCAGCGGCCAGGTGGAACTTCTATCGCGAAGAATGTGAGAGGCGGCTGCGGTATCTACCAGTGGGCGCCATTGTCGATTTTGTTGATGGGCTGCGTTGCGCAGTTCTACACTTATGCGATGTCGGAATTCATCGACGGACATGAAGCCTGAGCGAGCTTCGATCAATTCGCCAAGGTACTGGGTGAGTCCTTCGTAGACCCAGAGCAAATCGGTTCCTTGAGGGGTTTGGAAATTCTGAGTTACCATTTGTGCTGGCTGCCGATACTTTCCGCACCACGTGTGAAGATACTCGTGCGGGATGAGGAGTCGAGACCAACCTTTGAGGGAATTAAGAGTGGCCAGATCGTTAATGGGTAGGACATTGAGTGTCGATCTGGAATGTTCTAAACCATTGGCTGGCAGAGCATCGGTAGCAGCAAGCAGAATATCAAATCGATCGAAGGGCTGAGATCCGGTGAGTTTGGCTGTCTGGGCGATCATGCGTCGAATCGCGTCTACCACAGTCGAATCGAGAGCAACAGCCGATGCGGACTCTGAGAAGACGTGGAGTGAATGAGGAGATATCTTGGTTTGTTCGTTGGAGAAGTCGAAATCGAAGCGACGATAATGAGCGCCACACATGATTGGGCTATCGACGAAATTGCGCAAGCTGACCGCGTTATAAATAAAAGTGTTGGTGCTTTGGTCCCATGCGGTTTGCGGTATTGCAGAAGCCGTTTTCCAATCTTTGGGAAGACGGAGTTTAGCGGCGATGAGTGCTTTGTCGATATGCGAGGTTTCGGGGTACAATAGGACTGTGTTTGGACTGACGATCCCGATCATTCGGCTGCCGAAAGTATCGTGTCCGAATGAGTTGGTGGAAGGTTGATTGGTGATATAGCGAATGTTTACGCGGATTGCGGATGTTTGAGGTGGCGCTTTGACGACGACTCGAAAGACTTCACCTGGTGATCTTGACCATTGCAGTGGTTGTTGATTTTGGTCGGTGAAGGTCAAGCCGGCGACATTTTCGATGGGGCCGCCGGGGCCATGGGATCCGGGCACCCATTTCGGATACCACAGGGGAACCTCTTGCAGTTTTTTGGATGTAGGGATAGGAATATCTAGCTGCGCGGTGAGTAGATTTCTGGCCAAATCCCGTGCATCGATTTCGATAGAGATTGGGGATTGAGCGAACAGGGGTGATGCAATCAACAGGATTGCATAGAAAATGGTGGCAAGTCGATTCAGAGAGCGATGGTTCCGCGTCATAGTAGATTCCTCCGCCGGAAATTATAGTTCGTGCGGAGCAGTTGGCGGATAGAGTTTGCAGAAAAAGCTATTGGTGTGGTAAAAAAAACGATCTCCTGTTCGCAAAGTTCCCCTAAAAAAGGTTTTTGCGGAAGCTCTAGGTCTTACAGCCCCGGTCCAGAGCTTTAGCAACGGCCAGGGCTACTGGAATAAAGCGAAAAAATTTCTGGATTGCGACTCTTCTTGAGATTATCTTCCTAATCTCAACTTCACTGTTTTTAGCACAGAGAAAAAGGTAGCCTGAATGTTGCGAGCGATTGTTTCCATCGTTTTATTGTACAGCTTCATTATCGATGGCAGTTTTTTGCGTGCGCAGGATCATCCTGATCGCGTTGCCCAGGCTGGTGTACCGAGTGGAAAGTGGATCCGGGGCAGCTTTGCGGAGAGTCAGATTTTTCCTGGTACGGAGCGAGAATATAGCGTTTACATTCCGGCACAATATGATTCGAAAGAACCTGCGAGTTTAATGGTGTTCATGGATGGAGCGGGTTATTCGAGTGGAGAGGGAGCGTTTCGGGTTCCAATTGTGTTCGATAATTTGATTCATCAGAATGCGATGCCCGTTACGGTGGCGGTTTTTGTCAATCCAGGGATTGTCAAAGCGAAACGGGATGGTGCGATGGATCGCAGCAATCGATCCTTTGAGTACGATTCGCTTGGCGACCGCTACGCTAAGTTTCTGATCGATGAATTCTTGCCGATTGCGTTGAAGGATATTCGTATTTCAGAGGATCCTCAGCAGCGAGCTGTATGCGGAATTTCTTCCGGTGGGATTTGTGCCTTTACGGTCGCTTGGGAGCGACCGGATCAATTCGGAAAAGTGCTTTCTCATATCGGTAGTTACACCAATATTCGTGGCGGGTGGGCTTATCCTGGACTAGTTCGACAAACCAAGGCGAATCGCAAAGCGATCAAGGTTTATTTGCAAGAAGGTAAAGACGATCTTGATAACTTGCATGGTAATTGGCCCCTGGGGAATCAGGATTTAGCGGCCGCATTGCAATTTGCGGGCTATACCTACAAATTTACGATGACCGATGGCGGGCACAGTGGGAAGTGGGCTGGCGAGAATTTACCTGAGGCCTTGCGTTGGTTGTGGGACGACAAAGCGATCTCGACGGTCATGCCAATAGTAGAAACTAAGCCAAATTGGGAGCCTGATCCTGATGCAGTGATCCAGGATGTTCCGCAAGGCAAAGTTATCGACATGCCAAGCTGGGAATCGCAAATATTTCCCAATACAGTCCGTGAGTGGTCGATCTATGTTCCAGCGCAGTACAGGGCGGAATCGCCGGCCGCATTGATGGTTTTTCAGGACGGCAATTCGATGCGCAATCCAAAAGGTCGGTGGCGAGTTCCCATTGTGTTTGACAATTTAATTGCTCGCGGTGAAATGCCGGTGACGATTGCGGTATTCCTCAACCCGGGTCATGATCCTGCGAAACCGCGCGAGAACAATAAGTTTTCCAATCGCGGATATGAGTATGACAGCCTCGGAGATAAATATTCTCGCTTTCTGTTAGAGGAGATTATTCCTGAAGTTGAGAAGCAATATCGCATCTCCAAGGATCCGGAAATGCGAGCGATCGGTGGATCGAGCTCAGGCGCGATTTGCGCATTTAATGTCGCGTGGGAGCGAACCGATCAGTTTGGGAGGGTCTACTCGAGCGTGGGTAGTTTTACGAATCTTCGCGGTGGAAATATTTTTCCGAGTTGGATTCGCAAAACTGAGCCGAAACCAATTCGCGTTTATATGGCGGATACCAGTGGCGATATCGATAACGCGTTTGGAAGTTGGCCTTGGGCAAATCGTTTGATGGCAGCGTCGCTGAAATACATCGGTTATGATCTCCGTTTTGATTGGGAAGAGGGCTATGGCCATAATGCGGATTTTGGTGGAAAAAAGTTTCCTGATGCGATGAAGTGGCTTTGGAGAAAAGAAAAGCATCTGCCTCAGTATGATACGAAGGGGGATTTGGGGGGCGATCTAACGCTGTTAAACCTTCTTGTGCCAGGCGAGAGCTGGGAGGTTGCAGCAGATAATCTTGGTTTTGCCGACGCATTGTGTGCGGACAAGGCTGGCAACATTTATTTCTGTGATATGCGCGAGCCGGCAATTTATAAAATCGACGCCCAGTCGGGTGCCAAGACCAAGCTTGCTGCGGAGTCGGTGAGCGGTATGGAGTTCAATCAAGATCAATCGAAGTTGTTTGCATGCCAAGGTTCAAAAAATCGTGTGATTGCAATCAATCCGTTGACTGGCGAAACGGAGTTGGTGGTTGAAGATGTTAAACCCAATGATTTAGCGGTGACTGGTGACGGTTTTATTTTGATCACAGAGACTGGCAAGAAGCAGGTCACACGGATCGACCCCGATAAGAAAACGGTAGTCCAAGTGGATGTAGGAATCGAAAAGCCGAACGGTATCGCATTATCCAACGATGGTGGTACTTTGGCTGTATCCGATTATGGAGGCGAGTACACATGGATGTTTCGAGTGCTCGTTGGAGGTGAGTTGGATGCGAAAATGCCGACGTTGCCAATGCGGCTTCCGATTGATCCGGCCGGGCAATTTAAGTTTAATTCACCGCCACCTTACATGGTGGCATCGAAGGGAGATGGAATGGCGGTGGATAAGAAAGGGCGCTACTATGTGACCAGTGAGTTGGGGGTACAAATTTTTGATCTCACGGGACGACCTTGCGGCGTTTTGCCAAAGGTGGATAAAACCCAACCTTTGACAACATGCATTTTGGCGGGCGCGGATCATAATATTCTGTACATTGCCCACGGAACAAAGATTTATCGCAGGATATTGAAGATCGAGTAGTCGACTGCCTTCGGTGTCGGATTGGGCCAGTGGAGAACGAGTTTCTAGATCTGCAGTGCTTTGCGCAGTACAGGTTCAAAAGCATTGGCATGGCGATAGAAACCCAAATCAGAAGGATGGGAACCATCGGTTGTGTCATCGCGATCATCGCCGAGTAGACTTTCTCCGTTGATGTAATGCAAATGAGCGACTCCCATTTCGACAAGCGTCTGATGTTCGGTTCGCAAAGCTTGCCGGCTGGTTTCGTTGCGTGTTTTCTGCGAAGCAATGGCCCAGTTTCCCGAGTAGCTTCTGTCCTCGACCAAGAGGATCGGAGTTGTGGGGTGAGTGGAGCGAAGAAGTTTCACGAGCGGAATGGTTTTCGCGGTAACCTCAGCCGCATTCATGTTGGGCAGGCAATCAATGATGTAGGCTGCGGCATCTAATTCTGTAAGCAACTTGCCGACTTCGATATCCATTCGGCCGTTGCCACTGAATCCCAGGTTAAGGACGGGTAATTTTAGCCTTCGGCCTAGGATGGAAGCGTGGGGCATACCGGGGCGTGAAGCGCAAGCCCCATGGGTGATAGACGTTCCGTAAAAGACGATAGGTTTGGTCGTTCGCGGTTTTACGGGCGTGAAGGTGTTTGTCTTGGGAACGCCAATCCGAAGATATTCGGTTCCGTTATAGAGAGGCAAGTAAATGATATATTCGCGCATTGTCCCCTCTAGGCCGCTGACAAGGATGCCTGCGTTTTCCTGCGATTTGGGGGCATAGACGGCGATCCATTTCCACTCGCCGTTTCCATCGACACCGTACAGATCTAATCCTGAAACGCCCGTGGCAGGCATATGGGGCATGGCGAGGTTCGCGCTGGAAACTTTGTAATCGATCTGTATTTCCATTGCATCGGTTTGGAATCGAACCAGCATACCTGCGGAATGTCGACTCAGATTCCATACAGCATCGGAAACACTGCCGCGGGCTTGGGAGGGAAGTCGATCAAACCATTTTTCCGTTTTTTCAAAACCCTTTCCCTCAACTCCCCAATCGCGGACATCGGCCCATTGCAGTTCCCCATCGCCATATACAGGAGAGGATTGGAACGCGGCGACCGAGAGTATCGAAGCGGCTAGGAATGTGCGGCGAGGTATCGGCATGAGGAAATTTCCAATGTCTTGCTTGTTGGATGAAGTCAGCGGTTCAATATCGTATGATGTGACGGGTCGTTTTGGGAAGGCGGTACCGGTAATTGTGAATCTTGGAATTCCGGCTAGAATGCGAACGCCGAAACGCTCGTTTTGGCGGAAATTGTTTCCTGTTTTGTAACTTCGATATCTGAGATTACTGTTATGTCATCGCTTCCGGTTTTGGAATTCATTCTGCGAAATTACAAAAATTTTAATGCGCGAGTCACGCGAGATGCATTGCTGGCATATTGGAATCACCTGCAGGCGGATGGAAAAATGTTTTGGACACTGGCCGGTGCGATGTCTTCGGCTCAGTTGGGTATATCACTGGCGCCGGCGATCGAAGAAGGGATTATTCATGGCATATCGTCGACGGGCGCAAACTTGGAAGAATCGCTTTTCCGTTTAGTGGCAAACGATAGCTACAAAGATTTTCCTGAGTATCGATATTTGACTAAGAGTGATGACACTCGCATTCTAAAAGAGCACATGCGGCGTGTAACGGACACTAGTATTCCAGAGGATGAAGCGTTTCGGGCCGTTGAGAAATTTATTGTGCCGATGTGGAAGGATGCTACTGCGAAGAATGAACGCAGATATTGGCATGAGTATTTCTTTGAGCTAATCCAAAAGATTCCTGCCAAGCTTCATGAAGGGAAGAAAGAGGAATCGTGGTTATTGGCTGCTGCGAAGAAGAATCTGCCAATGGTGGTTCCTGGTTATGAGGATTCGACGTTTGGGAATATTTTTGCCTCCTATGTGAGGACATCGGAATGTTCAGCTTCGATTGTGAAGTCGGGCATTGAATACATGGCTGGGTTCTACGATCAATATCAGCAGTTATCGCAGGGGACTGGGGTTGGGTTCTTTCAAATCGGGGGAGGTATTGCGGGCGATTTTCCGATTTGTGTCGTGCCGTCGATCAAGTACGACTTGAAAAAGAAAGCGAAGCCCTGGGCATACTTCTGTCAAATTTCGGATTCGACCACATCCTATGGTTCCTATTCAGGGGCGACTCCGAATGAGAAAATCACATGGGATAAGCTGACTGAAAAGACGCCGATGTTTGTGATCGAATCGGATGCTACGATCGTGGCTCCTCTGATACTTTCCGCTTTGCTGGAATGCAAACGCAATCCGAAAGACGCCAACAAATTGATCGCCAAGATGACGCAATAGAATTCCTTAGGCATTGGGGGAGTCTAGGTAATCAGTGGCCAGCCTATCAGTAGCGAGACTCTGCGGTTTCGCTGATTTGGTGGGCCCAAGAAAAAGGGGCGAAATCAGGGAAATGCTTTGACACGCGGAACTTAATGGTGTTACACTTCGCGTTGAGGATGAATTTTTGTTTAAATCTCTCGCATTACGACCTTAATGGTATTCTAAGGTGATCATGATGTGTCGATTGAATCGCAGATCTCGCGAGGCGTTTACTTTGGTCGAGTTGTTGGTTGTTATTGCCATCATTGGCATCTTGGTAGGTTTGCTGCTACCAGCGGTTCAATCGGCTCGCGCGGCTGCTCGGAGGATGCAGTGTTCCAACAATGTGAAGCAAATCGCGCTGGCGTGTCATAATTTTGAGTCTACGTACAAGGCTTTGCCCCCCTGGGTGCATGCGAGGGGGCCGGGAGGGACGCAGCGCCCTACCGTTTTCGCTTCTGGGCACTATATGATTTTGCCTTACATGGAGCAGCAGCCGATTTTCGATCAGGGGCGGGGAATCAGTTTCGACGTTCGCGTTCAATCGGTTGCATCTTTTGCTTGCCCAGATGATATCACTTTGTCGGGAGGAAAGTTTGTCGGGCGAGCCATTACGAACAATACAGCTCGAGTGAGTGTGGGAGGTGTTTCCTACGGTGGAACAACGTATGCATTGAACGCACAAGCTTGCCGAGTTAGTTTCATGAATGGGCATCCAACAACCATGAATGCGACCATGGCATCGTTGACGGATGGCAATAGCAATACGGTTCTCGTGGTGGAACGTCAGGCGGCATGCTACGGCAACGATTTTCCTACACGCGGTTTGACGCCTAATTTGGGAACCGGATCGTTCACCTTCAGCATCTGGGCGCGAGGAGGGCGGCATGGCACGTTTAGTCCTTGGGTCGATGGAGCTCCGAGAGCGGCAAATCTCGATGTGGTCAACGGTACAGCGACGGAAGTGGGGGCGGGTTACACTTGGTGGGATTGCCCTGTGATCGATTCGACTTTAAGAAATCCGGCAAACTATGCTGCGGGGCCTGGTCCGCGAAGCGATCCAAACTTCCGCAATCCATTCAATGGCGTACCAAATCCGGGAGGAATCCAACCTTCCACGTTTGAAACTGGCTGTGATTGGCGAAGACCTCAGGCGATGCATCAAGGCGTGATGATCACCGGATTGGCTGATGGAAGTGTTCGCTCAGTCGCTGCGACGATCAACGTGGTGACCTTCCAGAGGGCCTGTGATCCTCGTGATGGTAATGTAATGGGTTCGGATTGGCAGGAGTAATTCCAAATGGCACGCGCGTATGGAAGTTTGCTTCTCTTGGCATGTTTTTGGATCACTGGGTGTTCCAATCAACCAGCGCTGACTGAAATTTCAGGTACCGTGAATTTTAAAGGCTCACCGATTCCGGCAGGTGATGTGAGTTTTATGCCTGATGTTTCCGTTGCCGGCGGCCAACTTCGAATGTACATGGTCAAGGATGGCAAATTCGATTCGGTGCAAACGCCTGGAATGGGATTATTGCCCGGGAAATATAAGGTTCGGATCAACGGCTATGATGGCAAGCAGATTCCGAGGTATTTCAGTGGCAAGCAGATTTTTAATCCCTATGAATTAGAAATGGAAATTGCGACGGGTAAAAGTGTCACCCAAGACTTTGTGATACCCGAGGCGCTGGGTGAAAATATCAAGTACACCGAAACGGCCGATTTTTGAATCTGCTTTGCCTATCGAGTTGGCACAAGGCGTAGATTGGCTCAAGAGGCGTAATCTCTATCAATAGGTCTCTATCAATAAGATTGAGCGGTTGGTCATCGAACAGCAGCTTGGGAGGCTGGTCACGCGGAGAGCGATTGTGGACAACGACTTATAAGCTTGTATCCTCTCCTTCTTTTTGGCTTTACGGTCGAGTTGTGAGCTTCGAGTGTTAATGGTTGGAATGCGCTCGCACCGACGGGATCGTAAAACCGGCGCTGTATTGCATCAGCGCTAATGCGTTTGTTTGGTGGATGCTTGCGCGATCGTTGGTTGCAGGTAAACGGTGGAGCGTGTACCGTTGGGAGGATTAAACCGACGCGAACGCGTTCGGATAAGGTTGCGATCGTTTCATTTAAAGATTTTCAGCATGAAAAGATTGAGTTTAGGACTGCTTTTATTCTTTTTTGGTCTTTCATTTTGGTTTGCAGTCGGGGCAGTTTTGATGAGGGCCTCGTACGTGACGGTAACTCTGAATCGAGTTGCTGGAGAGGTTTCGGGCACTGTGGAGCATCGTTATCTCGGTATTCCTATCTATTGGCAGCATCTGGCCAACGTCCATCGTGTTGAGAAACGCGAACGTCCGATTATGTCAGCCACTTCACGCAAAGGAAGCTTCGGGCCAACAGGAATGTTGTCACGGGTCGTCTTTTGGGATGCGAATCAGGAGATCATTGCTTGGGGAGAAGAAAAGGGACTTTTGGAGGCTGTTGAGCCGATGCAAAAATTCCTTGCCAGCCAAGAGACGCAATTTGACTATGATGAAAAAATCATCGGTAACTCTCGTGACCTGACCCTAGATCGGATCAAAGATAGCTTTTTCGCTCTAATGCTTTTGGTAGGAGGTGGTCTATGGTTCTGGGGGGCATTGGACCAGATGAAATTGCTTATTTTAGAGCGTAGATCGAATAGTCGATCGGTTTGAAGCAATAGTTTTTGCTCAGAAGCGATATATATGTATCAAAGAAGAAATCCGTTTTCATTGAGTTTGGGGTGCCGTGATTAATGCGGCATATGGTTCACCTACATGGCATCCGCTTCGAGAGCGTCGATTATCGTTGGGCTGCTAGTCGTGTATTTGGTTTGGGGTTCGACTTATCTAGCTATACGAGTGGCCGTGGAATCGATGCCACCGTTTCTGATGGCGGGTGTCCGATTTCTAGTAGCAGGCGGGATCATGACGTTGGCACTCATGGCGATGGGAAAATTAAAAGCGTCGCCATGGCAGTGGCTCTTTAACTTTTGGATCGGCTTTTTTTGCTGTTGGGTGGTAACGGATTGGTGTCATGGGCAGAGCAAACCATTCCATCGGGCATTGCTACACTCGTCATATCGTTTAATCCCTTGATGATCGTAGCCGCGGAATGGATTATTTATTGTTACACGCAGGGGCGAATGGGGGCGAAGCCGAATACCTTAGTATTTGCGGGCATGGGAGTTGGATTACTCGGTTTGGGATTTCTGGTTAGTCCATCGCTTTATGCTGAGGGGAGTGGTGGCCATGATCCGTATCGCATCGGCGGGATTTTGGTGGCTTGCCTGGCATGGACTATCGGTTCGATGATGGTTCGCTATTCCAAAAATCCCGTCGATCCATTCTCGGGAGCGGCGATTCAAATGCTTGGGGGTGGCTTATGGTTGGTTTTGTTCGGTTGGGTTTTGGGAGAGACGAGTCAGGCGGATATGACCGCGTTCAGTTATCGCTCCATTCTGGCTTGGTGGTATCTTGTCATTGCAGGCTCGTTGTTGACATTTACCGCCTATGTTTGGTTGACCAAGCATGCTTCGCCCACGCTGGTATCCACCTACGCTTACGTGAATCCTGTCGTGGCTGTACTGTTGGGATGGCTAATGCTCAATGAAGTGATTGATCTGATTACTTGCATCGCGGCTGTGATCATCATTGCGGGAGTCGCACTCATTACGCTCGGCAAAGGAAAGACTTTAGCTGCGGCCGATATAGAGCGAAAGAGTGACGAGAATCATCTTTCCCAGAAAAATTGGGAGCAAGCTGAGCCTGGGAGTTCACGGAGGGAGGCATGAACCATGATTGAGGGCTGGTACGATGCGATTGTTATTGGGTTGGGATCCATGGGATCGGCGACGTGTTGGCGGTTGGCTCAATCGGGCGCTCGTGTGCTGGGGATCGATCGCTTTGAGCCACCGCATCGTCGCGGTTCCCATGGTGGTGATTCTCGTATTGTGCGACAAGCTTATTTTGAGCACCCAGACTATGTACCTCTATTGCGACGAGCTTATCGCGGTTGGGATGAGTTGGCAGATATTTCAGGTTGCACTCTCTTTGAGCGCACCGGATTGCTTTATTTTGGTCCTGCCGAGCATTTGTTGATTGCCGGGGCATTGGAATCCTCGCGACGTTATCAAGTGCCAGTCGAGAAAGTATCAGCTTCCGAGTATCCGCTATTTCAAGTTCCGAGCGATTATTGTTGTTTGCTGGAACGCGATGCAGGTTTTGTCCGTCCAGATTTGGCGATCGAATCGATGTTGAATGCCGCTCGAGCGAGTGGAGCGGAATTGAAGTCCAATGAAAAAGTCATCGCTTGGAATCAGGTAGATGGCGGTATGGAAGTGATTACGGAGAAGGGGAATTATCAGGCGAGGAAGTTAGTGATTGTATCAGGGGCATGGGGTGGCCAGATGATCCCGCAGTTAAAGCAGCACCTCCAGGTCACTCAGCAAGCCTTGGTTTGGGTAAAGCCGAAAAATGATAGAGATGTTGCGTTAGGGGTTCTACCATGTTGGACTCTAGCGGACGAAAAATACCCTGGTATTTTTTATGGGTTTCCAGCCCTGCCGCCGCGTCGAGGTGGAAGCGGTCGCGGGTTTAAGTTGGCCCATCACGCGCCTGGATTAAAAGTCGAGGATTTGGATCGCGAAGACCCAGCCTTGCAAGAGACAATTCTCGACTCGATACGCGATATTCTCAGTCGGTATTTTCCGGGCCGGTTTGAAAACGAATTGATCCTGGAAAGTTGTCGCTACACCAACTCTCCCGACGGCGATTTTTTGGTGGACTATCTGGATCATTTTTGTCGCGACGTTGTCTTTGCACTAGGATTTAGTGGACACGGCTTCAAATTTGCACCAGCGATTGGAGAGGTTTTGGCGAGTATGACGTTAGAGGGACGGGTCGACGACACGGTTGAGTTCCTCTCGGCAAAACGGCTGGAATTGGGCAAAATCCGCGGGGATTTTGTCTAATTTGGGGTGTTTTGGTGCAATTTTTGCGGTTTTTCGATGGGGTTCCTTGAAGCGATGTGTTCGGTACCGCGTGCCGGGATTTTGGTCAGTACTGGCGAAAAAAACAGCAAAGCAAATAGCGTATAATTTGAAGCAAGCGAGCGTATCAGTGACTTGCTAACGGGTTAAGGAGTTTTGGAAATGATAAAATTTTCACGTTGCGTTGGGTTGGGATTGTGTTGTGCTGTAGGAGTCGTTGTTTCGTTCAGCGGAATGTTGGCGTTTGGCTATCAGGGAACCGCAGATGCTGTTGACGCGAAAGAATATCAACAGGTGGTCGCTAAAGCGGTCAGCTATTTGAAGACTGAGGGGCAAGGTGAGGATGGTTCCTTTAGTGGTAAAGCTGGAACGGGTCCAACTTCGTTGGTGATTGCCGGCTTGCTCGAGGTGGGGCAATCTCCCAATGATCCGGTGGTAGCGAAGGCATTGAAGTTTCTGGAAGCGAATTTTCGAGCCGATGGCGGGATCTACGCTGAGAACTCTCGACATAAGAATTACGAAACCTGTATTGCAGTATTGTGTCTATCGAAAGCGAATGGAGACGGTCGCTATGATGGGGCGATAAAGAAAGCGGATAAATTTTTGCGTGACCTTCAGTGGGATGAAGGGGAAGGAAAATCGGCCAATGATATGGAGTATGGTGGAGCAGGGTACGACAGCAAGGGAAGACCTGATTTATCGAATACGGCTTTTTTCATTGAGGCATTGAAGTCCGCAGGTGCAGATGGGGATGATGAAGCGATACAGCGAGCATTAAAGTTTGTATCGCGTTGCCAGAACTTGGAAAGCGAATCGAATGACGCTCCGGTGGCGGCGAAGATTAACGATGGTGGATTCTTTTATACCATCGGGGGTGGTGGCGAAAGCAAGGCAGGTGGAGATGTAACAGGCGGACTGAGAAGTTATGGTTCAATGACCTACGCGGGGCTGAAGAGCATGATCTATGCGGGCGTCAATAAAGAGGACAAACGTGTTAAGGCTGCTGTGGAGTTCATGAAAAAGAACTATGATCTGGCGAGTAATCCCGGCATGGGAAAGTCCGGCTTGTTCTATTACTACCACACGATGTCCAAAGCGCTTGATGCCATGGGCGAAGGCAACTTTGTAGATTCCAAAGGGTCTTCCCATCAGTGGAAGAAAGAATTGTTTGAGGTGTTGAAGGGATCCCAGCAAGCGAATGGCGCTTGGGTAAACACGGATTCTCGCTGGATGGAGGGAGATCCCAATCTGGTAACCGGCTATGCGTTGCTCGCACTTGGATATTGCAAGTGAATCGCTGAGCCCGTTTGAAGTTCAACGCACTGCACATCACCTTACTGCATATATCTTTACTGCATATCGCTTTATTGTGCACACCGAACGCCGCGAGGTTTGTTCGGTGTGCTTTTTTTATGGGAATGAATCAAGCCGTTTCGGTGGGTCTGTTTGACTGCGATGCGGGCGATGCGCACAATAGGGCCCTTGGGAAGGCGAGTACGAGTTGGCTGATTACCAGGTACCTGCAGTGGATGGCATTCTTCATCGAGACCGGTTTACATCATGAGTTCATTAAAACTATTGCTACGGCTAGGGCGAGAAGTCGGTTTGAGCAGTGGAGCTTGGCTGGGGTGTTTCATTTTGATAGGAGTTCTGTCTGTCGGTCATTGTGCTGCGCAGTCAACAAGTTCCCCATTTGATGCTGATTTTCCGAATCTTGATTCGTTGGCAGTTGGAGAGTGGTGGATGAAGAAGCCGAAGGGAGCCAATGCTCCGCCATCGATGCTGGTGCCGCGCGAGGATGTCGTGGCCTTTGCGCTTTATACATGCCAGAGCAGCATGTTGAAGTTGACGGCGCAGTTGTATCCACTTTATCCCGACGAGCCGAGGCAAGTGCGATTTGAGATCATGGAGGCAGGAGAGTGGAAAGAGATTTCGAGTGTTGAAGTGCAGTTTCCTGGATGGAGTGCGCACTTTCGCATAAAGGATTGGGATAGTACGAAGGATTTTGCTTATCGGATAAGGCACGGTGAGAGAGCCAGTTTTGAGGGGATCATTCGACGCGATCCGCAGGATAAGCAGGAGCTTGTGGTAGCAACGATGTCTTGCAATTCGAGTCGTACGACGGGAGCGAGACCTGAGATAATTGATGCCCTCAAGAGGCTCAATCCGGATTTGTTATTCTTTGCTGGAGATCAAACGTATCGGCACACGGAGCATACGGCGGGATGGATTGAATTTGGATTGCAATTTCGAGAGGTCATGCGCGATCGACCTACGATTACGATTCCCGATGATCATGATGTCGGGCATCCGAATTTGTGGGGTGAGAGCGGGAAGAAGTCGACGCTTTCCGGGAACGCCGATGGTGGTTATTTTTATCCGGTCGAGTATGTGAATATGGTGCAGCGTCAACAGACATGGCATCTGCCGGATCCGGTGGATCCAGCGCCGGTTGAGCGGGGCATCGCGGTATATTTTACTCGTTTGAAGTTAGGTTCATTCGACTTTGCGATTCTGGAAGATAGAAAATTTAAAACGGGACCTGCGGGGAAGATTCCGCAAATGGGACCGCGGCCTGATCATATTAATGATCCGCAGTATGATCCGAAGAGTATTGATCTACCGGGGTTGCAGTTGCTGGGTGATCGGCAGATGAGGTTTCTGGATCATTGGGGTAAGGATTGGTCCGGTGTTGAGATGAAAGCGGTGCTGTCGCAAACAGCTTTTTGTGGAGCAGTGCATAATCATGGAAAAGAAAACGAGCGGCTGTTAGCGGACTTGGATTGCAACGGTTGGCCGCAATCGAAACGCAACGACGCACTGCGGGCGATTCGGCGTGTATGGGGTGTGCACCTTTGTGGCGACCAGCATTTGGCGGTTGTGGTTCAGCATGGTATCGAGGGATTTCGCGATGGACCTTATGCGTTTACCAGCCCTGCGTTGGTCAATACGATTTACGGGCGTTGGTGGCATCCCGTGGACGAAAAGCCAGGGCTTAACCCTATTCCCAATTCCCCTTTGCCATGGACGGGAGATTTTCTGGACGGTTTAGGTAATCCGATCACCATGTTGGCTTATGCGAATCCGCCGGAGATAAGCCAGGAAAAAGGTCGAGCGGATGGGTTTGGAATTGCGAGATTCGATAGAGATGAACGAACAATA
>Ga0169931_10000272_pt1 | contig 84896 bp, 81 predicted proteins | sample Kivu_15m_20L_FD_129675 | JGI IMG/M metagenome (GOLD analysis project Ga0169931, IMG submission 129675) | Freshwater microbial communities from Lake Kivu, Western Province, Rwanda to study Microbial Dark Matter (Phase II) - Kivu_15m_20L... | ecosystem: Environmental > Aquatic > Freshwater > Lake... | reverse complement strand
TGCGCGCGATGCCGCTGCCCGACACAGCGCTTGCCGAACGGTTGAACGCGACACTGCCCTTCGCGCTGACCGGCGCGCAGCGCCGCGCTGCCGCTGAAATCGCCCACGACCTCGCGCTGGCGCAGCCCACGAATCGGCTGCTGCAAGGCGACGTGGGCTCTGGCAAGACCGTGGTGGCCGCGCTGGCGGCCTGTCAGGCGATCGGTAGCGGCGTTCAGGTCGCCATGATGGCGCCCACCGAAATTCTCGCTGAGCAGCATCTGCGCAAGCTTGGACCGTGGCTGGAGCCGCTGGGGATTCGGGTGGGCTGGCTGGCCGGCTCGGTCCGCGAGGCTGACAAGCGCGCCGTGCGCGCCGCCGTCGAGGCCGGTGAAATCAATCTGCTGGTGGGAACGCATGCGCTGATCGAAGAATCCGTGAAGTTCGCCCGCCTGGGGCTCGCGATCATCGACGAGCAGCACCGGTTTGGCGTTGCACAGCGCCTGTCGCTTCGCGAGCGCGCCGAACTGCTCGCGCACCAGCTGATGATGAGCGCAACACCGATTCCCCGCTCGCTTGCCATGAGCTATTACGCGGATCTTGACGTATCGGTCATTGACGAATTGCCGCCTGGTCGGACGCCGGTTGTCACCCGGCTGGTGTCGGACACCCGCCGCGACGAAATCATTGAGCGCGTGCGCGCTGCGGCCGAAGATGGCCGGCAGGTGTACTGGGTCTGTCCGCTCATCGAAGAGTCCGAGGCGCTCGAACTGCAGACGGCGATCGATACCCACGCGGCGCTTTCCGAAGCGCTGGCGCCGCTGTCGGTGGGACTGCTGCACGGCCGGCTCACGCCCGCCGACAAGCAGCAGGTGATGCGCGAGTTCACTGAGGCGCGTATCCATGTGCTCGTTGCCACCACCGTGATCGAGGTGGGCGTCGATGTGCCCAATGCGTCGCTGATGGTGATCGAGCATGCGGAACGCTTCGGGCTTGCGCAGCTGCATCAGCTGCGTGGTCGGGTGGGCCGGGGCGCGCATAAAAGCATCTGCGTTCTGCTTTATCGCAGTCCGCTGTCGCAATCGGGGCGGGAGCGGCTGCGCGCGATGCATGAAACCACCGATGGGTTTGAGATTGCGCGACGCGACCTTCGTCTGCGTGGACCGGGTGAATTCCTCGGTGCCCGTCAGTCGGGCCAGTCGATGCTGCGCTTTGCCGACCTCGACCGTGATGCAGACCTGGTTGAGGCAGCGCGTGACTGCGCCTCGGCCATGCTGAGAGATGATTCGGCGATGGTGGATGCGCATATCGGCCGCTGGCTGGGCGCGCGCCAGGAATTTTTGAAGGCATGAGTCGGGTCACGCCGCTTGGTATCATCAGATCGCCATGACGCTCACTGAACTTAAGTACATTGTTGCCGTGGCGCGCGAGCGGCACTTCGGGCGTGCCGCCGAAGCGTGCTTCGTCAGCCAGCCCACGTTGTCGGTGGCCATTCGAAAACTCGAAGATGAGCTGGGCGTTCAGCTGTTCGAACGGGGCTCCTCTGAAATCTCGGTGACGCCCATCGGCACCCAGATCATCGAGCAGGCCCAGCGTGTGCTCGAGCAGGCGGCAGCGGTCAAAGAAATCGCCAAGCACGGCAAAGACCCGTTATCGGGCCCGGTGAAGGTCGGCGTCATCTACACCATTGGCCCGTACCTGCTGCCGCAGCTGGTGCGTCAAATGATCAGCGATACCCCGCGGATGCCCATGCTGTTACAGGAGAACTTCACCGCGAAGCTGCTCGAACTGCTCCGACAGGGCGAAATTGATGTGGCCATCATGGCCGATCCGTTTAATGCGCAGGGACTGGTCACCCAGCCGCTTTACGACGAACCTTTTGTGGTCACGGTGCCTACGGGCCATCCGCTTGCCGACCGCAAGTCAGTGCCCGCCACCCTGCTGAAAACCGAGACCATGCTGCTGCTGGGTACCGGTCACTGTTTCCGTGATCAGGTGCTTGAGGTCTGCCCCGAGCTTTCCCGCTACTCGCAGGCCAGCGCCGGTATTCAAAAAACCTTTGAGGGCTCATCGCTTGAAACCATTCGACACATGGTGGCGTCAGGCATCGGCATCACGGTGCTGCCCTGGACCGCGATGCCTGCGCCTGCACGCCGCGAAACCCTGCTCAGCTATGTACCGTTCGACGATCCGGCGCCGGTGCGCCGAGTCTCGATTGCCTGGCGAAAAAGTTATGCGCGCGCGCCGGCGGTCGCAAAAATTCGCGCGGCGGTGCTGAAGCTCAAGCTGTCCGGCGTCACAATGTTGCCGGACGAGCCCCCCATCACCCACTAACTGAAAAGCGGGATCCGGCGCGGAGCCACCTACCATGACCGATCGACCCGATTACCCCACCGTCGATGCCACGATCGGCAATACGCCGCTGGTTCGTCTGCAGCGTCTGCCGGGACCGGAGCAGGCGCGGCGCGGCAATCTCATTCTGGGCAAGCTCGAGGGCAATAACCCGGCGGGTTCGGTCAAAGATCGCCCGGCGCTTTCAATGATCGAGCGGGCCGAGCGGCGCGGCGATATCCGGCCTGGCGATACGCTCATCGAGGCCACCTCCGGCAACACCGGCATCGCGCTGGCCATGGCGGCCGCAATCCGTGGCTACCGGATGGTCCTGATCATGCCCGACAACCTGTCGATCGAGCGCCGCCAGTCGATGAAGGCCTACGGGGCCGAACTGATTCTGGTATCGAAGGCAGAGGGAATGGAAGGCGCACGCGACCTTGCCGAGCGCATGCAACGCGAGGGCAAAGGTCGGGTGCTCGATCAGTTTTCCAATGACGACAACTGGGCCTCGCACTACGAAGGAACAGGCCCTGAGATCTGGCGCGACACGCACGGTCAGGTCACGCATTTCGTCTCGGCGATGGGCACCACCGGCACCATCACGGGCGTGTCGCGGTATCTCAAGGAAAAAAAGCCAGGCGTCTGCATCGTGGGTGCACAGCCCGCTGAAGGATCGTCTATCCCCGGCATTCGCAAATGGCCAGTCGAGTACCTGCCTTCCATCTATCGTTATGCAATCGTCGATCGGGTCGAATCGGTGTCGCAGGCTGATGCCGAGGCCATGGCGCGTCGGCTGGCAGCCGAAGAGGGCATCTTCGCCGGCATCTCCGCAGCCGGCGCCTGCTGCATCGCGTTGCGCATCGCTGCTGAGGTCGAGAACGCAACGATCGTGTTCATTGTGTGCGATCGCGGCGACCGGTATCTGTCCACGGGTGTGTTTCCCGGATGAGCGCCAGCGGGCCGTCCGCCGCTGTGCCGGGCGCCCCGCATCCGTTGCTGGGGATCGCACTGATCGTGGGCGCCAGTGCGTTTTTCGCGCTGCTCGATGCGGTCATCAAAATCCTGGCCGAGCGCTATTCGCCGGTCATGCTCAGCTGGACCCGATATTTCTTTCATCTGGCGGTCATGCTGCTGGTGTTCGGGCGAAGCCGCGGGCTGGGGCTGATCCGCACGCGTCGACCGCTTGCGCAGATCGGGCGCGGCGCTGGCCTTGCGCTGTCAGCACTCAGTTTTTTTACGGCCGTGTCGTTGCTGCCGCAGGCCGAGGCCACCGCAATTCTCAGCATCGCGCCGATGCTGGTCACGGCGGGCGCGGTCTGGTTGCTCAATGAGCGTGCGCCTCGGGGAACCGCCTGGGCGCTGGCGCTCAGCTTTGTTGGCGTGCTGCTCATTTTGCGGCCGGGTGGCGGGATGGACAGCTGGGGGGCCCTGCTGTCGCTGGCGGCGGCTTTCTTCAGCGCAAGCTATGCGCTCCTGACCCGTGCGGTGGCGCGCACCGATGACTCGCTTGCGACACTGTTTTTAGGTGCCCTGGTGGCATTCGGTTGTCTCACGCTGGTGGTGCCGTTTTTCTGGCAATGGCCGCTTGACGTCAAGGACCTTCTGTTGATGGTGGGTACCGGCACCTTCGGTGCGCTGGGCCACCTGCTGCTGGTCCGGGCTTACACCGTGGCGAGCGCCAGCACACTTGCGCCGTTCAGCTACGCGCACGCGGCCTGTTCGCTGATCACAGGGCTGCTGTTTTTCGGAGCGTTTCCCGATGCGGTGTCGCTGTCGGGTATGGCCTTGATCGTGGCAACCGGTGTGGCGATGGCGCTCAAGCGTCGCGCCGCGGGTTAAGCAGGGAAGCGGTCGCAGCGCCCCTAGTTGCGCGCGTTATTGCGTAGCTCGATGGCCAGATCGATGACCGCCATGGCGTAGAAGCTTGAGCGGTTGTAGCGGGTGATCACATAAAAGTTTGGCGCACCCAGGGTGTAAACGGTGGGCTCATCGCCGTTGGGCAGATCAATCAGCGCGAGCGGCATCTCGGGAGGTAATTTCTGAGCGCTGCTCACGCCATAGCCTGCGAGTTGCGCAATCGTGAACTTTGGCTCGATACCGGCTTCAATCAGCGGTGAAATCCTGGATTCATCGACCAGACGTGCCTGGAAATGAGTGGGTTCCCCCGGTCGCCAGCCGTGATTAGCCAGAAAACTGGCGACAGACCCGATCGCGTCGCCGTTGTTGCGCATCAGATCGATGCGCCCGTCGCCATCGAAGTCGACCGCATGGCGGCGAATGCTTCCCGGCATGAACTGAGGCACACCCATGGCGCCCGCGTAGGAGCCGCGGGGCCCTAGTGGATCAAGGCGCTGGTCGCGAACGAGCAGCAGAAACTGTTCGAGCTCGCTTCGAAAAAATTCAGCGCGTCGTGGATAGTCAAACGCGAGCGTGGTCAGCGTGTCGAGCACCCGGAAATTGCCCGTGTAGCGCCCGTACATCGTTTCAATACCGATGATCGAAACAATGATTTCCGGCGGCACACCGAACCGCTCGGAGGCGCGTCGCAGCGGCTCGAGGTTGTCGCGCCAGAATGCGAGCCCTACTTCAACGCGCACCGGATCGAGCACACGATTGCGGTAGTTGGTCCATGACCGCTTGGTGCCCGGTGGCGGGGGAGTCATCAGGCTGACGACGCGCGCCTGATAACGCACCTGGCCAAACAGCTTGAGCAGTTCGTCCTGCTCAAAGCCATGCCGCGTGGCCAGGTCACGCACGAAGGCACGAACGTCAGGGCGCGTGGAGTAGTCGACTTCGGCAGCCCGCGGTTCCGCATCACGCCGGGCATTGTCCTGGGCATGGCTGGCGGGCGCAAAGCAGCACAGTGCAGCGGCCAGCAGCGCCAGTGAAAACGCGCGAGAAAGAGGTTCACACGAAAGCATGGGCAGGATTCTCGCACGGCCGGGGCGTTCATCCGAAACGGCCGTGCGCCATACACTTTCGCTGCGGGCGGATTATCATCAAACCATTCAGGGCTCAATCCCACGGATGGAGGTTGTCATGTCAGCAGATGTCAGCACCCAGGCACAGGACGCACCGTACCTCGAGCTTCATCAGCAGGGGGGTGTCGCAACGGTGACCATGAATCGGGGCGCGCAGTTCAATGCGCTGTCCTCGGGGATGCTCGATGCGCTGCAGCGAACCCTCGACTCGCTGGCGGCTGATCCCGAGGTCCGGGTGGTCGTGCTGGGCGGCGCGGGGCGGGCATTCTGCGCCGGGCACGATCTTCGCGAGATGCGCGCCTCGCCCAAGCGCGAGTTCTACCAGCGCCTGTTCGCTCAGTGCACCAAAATGATGCGAACGATTCAGACGATGCCGCAGCCGGTCATCGCACGCGTGCACGGGATCGCCACGGCCGCGGGCTGTCAACTGGTGGCGACCTGCGACCTGGCTGTGGCCAGCGACGAGTCCCGGTTTGCAGTGTCAGGCGTCAACCTTGGATTGTTCTGTTCGACGCCGTCCGTTGCGCTGTCGCGCAACGTGGCGCGCAAGAAGGCTTTCGAAATGCTGGTCACCGGCGACTTCATCTCGGCAGCCGAAGCCTGCGAGCGCGGCCTGGTGAATCGCGTGGTACCCGCCGACCGCCTTGATGCAGACATCGCGGCCCTGGCTGCGCAGATCATCGCGAAGCCCGCCGTGGCAATTGCCACAGGCAAGTCTCTGTTTTATCGACAGCTGGAGATGGGCACCGAGGCGGCCTATCAGCTTGCCGGCCAGGCCATGGCCTGCAACATGATGGACCCTGCGGCACTGGAAGGCGTTCAAGCCTTTATCGAAAAGCGCGCCCCGAGCTGGTCAGGCAAGCCATCCGCTGAGCCGGCGAGTCGCTGACTCGGGAGCGGATCAAGGGGCAGATAGTCAGGCCGCCCCGGAACCAAGCGCAGCGTCTGATCGCAAAGCAGGCCAGAGCCGGCCGATGGCAGCTCTGGCCTGTTGACCGCTTTAGCCGACGTGGCGAGCCAGCTGGGCGAGCGTGCGCTCGGTGGCAAGCTTCGCGCTGGCAGCGTCATACGAGCCGCGCTCGTCGCAGTTGAAACCATGCCCCGCGGGATACACGCAGACCGTGATCCCTGGTTGCGCGGCGCGAACTTTGTCGACGTCGGTCATCGGGATCGCATGGTCGGTTTCGCCAAAGTGCATCTCGACCGGGCAGCGCGGCTTCTCTGCCGCAAGCCCTGCAATGCCGCCACCGTAGTAGGGGGCTGAGCAGGCCAGTCCATCAACGCGGGTGGCGGCGGCCCAGGCGACCGTACCGCCCCAGCAGTAACCGACGATGCCAATCTTGCCGACCGACGACAGCAGCGCCACGGCGGCTTTGACGTCGAGGATCGCGTTGTCAAGCTGCAACTTCTGCATGATTGACCGGCCGCGAGCGATGTCATCCGGTGTGTAGCCCAATTGCGTATTGGGCTCGACACGGTCAAAAAATGCGGGCGCCAGCGCCACATAGCCGGCCTCGGCGTAGCGATCGCATACCGAGCGAATGTGCGGGTTCACGCCGAAAATTTCCTGGCAGACGATCAGTGCGCCGCGGGCTTTGCCGGCAGGGTCGGCGCGGTAGGCGCCGATAGAGACGCCGTCTGACGCCTTGAGAGTGAGCAGGGTACCCATCTGAAGAATCTCCTCGAAACGAGCGCGAATTGTGGAGGGGCGCTCCTGCCTTGTCCAGCCTGGACCGTATAATGCGGGCCGCCTGTTCTTTACACAACAAACGCCCCCGGTCGGGGAGCGTAGAGTCGGAGTTCCCATGAAAGTCCTGGTAGCCGTCAAGCGGGTTGTCGACTACAACGTCAAGGTGCGGGTCAAGAGCGACCAGACCGGTGTTGATATCGCCAACGTCAAAATGTCGATGAATCCCTTTGATGAGATCGGGGTGGAAGAGGCGGTCAGGCTCAGGGAAAAGGGCGTGGCCTCTGAGGTCATCGCAGTGTCATGCGGCTTGCAGGCCTGTCAGGAAACCTTGCGTACGGCCATGGCAATTGGCGCCGACCGCGCCATCCTCATCGAAACCGATGTCGAACTGCAGCCCCTTGCGGTGGCGAAACTGCTTAAGGCGGTCTGCGACCGTGAACAGCCGCAGCTGGTCATCCTGGGCAAGCAGGCCATCGATGATGACGCCAATCAAACGGGTCAGATGCTCGCCGCGCTGGGCAACATGGCGCAGGCCACCTTTGCCTCGAAAGTGGAAATTGCCGATGGCCGCGCCAAGGTCACGCGTGAAGTTGACGGCGGACTGGAAACGCTTTCGATCATGCTGCCGGCGGTGGTGACCACCGATCTGCGTTTGAACGAGCCGCGCTATGTCACGCTGCCCAACATCATGAAGGCGAAGAAAAAGCAGCTCGACATCCTGAAGCCCGCCGATCTGGGTGTTGACCCGGCCCCGCGTCTGCGCACGCTGAAAGTGAGCGAGCCGCCGGGTCGCAAGGCTGGCATCAAGGTCGCCGACGTCAAGGCGCTGGTTGACAAGCTCAGGAACGAAGCGAAGGTGATCTGAGCAACCGTCTCGCCCTTACACTGAATTCAACATTGCATCATCGAAGGAAAGCATCATGGCAGCACTGGTCATTGCTGAACACGATAACGTCTCGCTGAAGGCCGGCACCCTCAACACCATCACAGCGGCTGCACAGTGTGGTGGCGAGGTCACGGTTCTGGTGGTGGGCTCGGGCTGCTCGGGCGCCGCGCAGGCCGCCGCCGCGATCCAGGGCGTGACGCGCGTACTGGTGGCCGACAGCGCGCACCTGGCCGATCAGCTGGCGGAAAACATTGCCGAACAGGCGCTGGCGGTGGCTGCGGGCTTCTCGCACATCCTCGCGCCCGCGACCGCGCACGGCAAGAACGTACTGCCCCGCGTCGCAGCGCGCCTCGACGTTGCCCAGGTGTCGGACATCATCGGTGTGGTGTCGCCCGACACGTTCACGCGGCCCATTTATGCAGGTAATGCAATTGCCACCGTGCAATCGTCGGATGCGGTCAAAGTCATCACGGTGCGCACCACCGGCTTTGACGCCGCGCCGCAGGGTGGCTCCGCCGCGGTTGAAACGTTGACGCCGGTGGCCGACTCCGGGCGTTCCAGCTTCGTGGGCCGCGAGCTCGCCAAATCAGACCGCCCCGAACTTGCCGGGGCCAAGATCGTGGTCTCGGGGGGTCGTGGCATGGGCTCGGCCGACAACTTCAAGATCCTCGATCCGCTGGCCGACAAACTTGGCGCCGCACTGGGTGCCTCGCGCGCCGCAGTGGACGCAGGCTACGCTCCGAATGACTGGCAGGTTGGGCAAACCGGCAAGATCGTCGCGCCGCAACTGTATGTGGCCATCGGCATCTCGGGTGCAATACAGCATCTTGCCGGCATGAAGGACAGCAAGGTCATCGTCGCGGTGAACAAAGACGAGGAAGCGCCCATTTTCGGTGTCGCCGACTACGGACTGGTGGGCGATCTGTTCCAGGCGGTGCCTAACATCGTTCAGGAACTCGGCTGATCCCGATCGCCGTCATTCGTCTTCACACCCCTGCTGCACCCCGGAGATCCGACATGACTTACTCGGTTCCGTTGAAAGACATGCTGTTTACGCTGGAGCATGTTGCGGGCCTCAGCGCCGTCGCGCAGTTGCCCGGACTTCAGGACGCCGGCATCGACACCGCAACCGCCGTGCTCGAGGAATGCGCCAAGTTCAATGAAGGCGTCATTGCGCCGCTCAACTGGCCCTCGGATCAGCAACCTTCAAGCCTCAGTCATGGCAAGGTCACCACCAGCCCAGGCTTCGCTGAGGCCTTCAAGGCTTACGCGCAGGCAGGCTGGCAGGGCATTCAGCATCCGGCCGAATTCGGCGGACAGGGGCTCCCCAAGGTCATCGGCACGCCCTGTGTCGAGATGCTGAACGCAGCCAGTCTGTCGTTTGCGCTGTGTCCGCTGCTCACCGATGGCGCAATCGAAGCGCTGCTTACAGCCGGCAGCAGTGCGCAGCAAACCACGTTCATTCCGCCGATGATCGAGGGGCGTTGGACGGGCACCATGAACCTGACCGAGCCGCAGGCCGGGTCTGACCTTTCTCTGGTCCGCACCCGCGCGGTCGGTCAACCCGATGGCACTTACCGCATTTTCGGGCAGAAGATTTACATCACGTATGGCGAACACGACATGGCCGATAACATCGTCCATCTGGTGCTCGCGCGTACGCCCGATGCGCCCGAGGGCGTCAAAGGCATTTCGCTTTTCATCGTTCCCAAATTTCTGGTCAATACCGACGGAACACTCGGTGCGCGCAACGATGTCTGGTGCACATCGATCGAACACAAGCTTGGTATCAAGGCGAGTCCCACTGCGGTGCTCATCTACGGTGACGGCAAGGGCGACGTGGGCGATGGTGCGATCGGTTATCTGGTCGGCGAGGAAAACCGCGGCCTTGAATACATGTTCGTCATGATGAACGCGGCGCGTTTTGCCGTCGGCATGCAGGGCGTCGCCGTGGCGGATCGGGCTTACCAGAAGGCGGTTGCCTACGCCCGTGACCGGGTGCAAAGCCGTGATGTCGCGGGATCCGCCGCAGCGGTGGCCATCATTCGCCACCCGGATGTCCGCCGGATGCTGATGACGATGCGCGCGCTCACCGAGGGGGCCCGCTCGCTCGCCTATGCGGCAGCGGCCGCCTGCGATGCCGGCCATCACGCGCCCGATGCGGAAACCCGTAAGCGCAACATGGCCGTGTACGAGTTTCTGGTGCCGATCGTCAAGGGCTGGTCCACTGAGCTGTCGCTTGAGGTCACCTCGCTGGGCGTTCAGGTGCACGGCGGAATGGGCTTCATCGAGGAAACCGGCGCAGCGCAGTTTTATCGCGATGCCCGCATCCTCACGATTTACGAAGGCACCACGGCTATCCAGGCCAATGATCTGGTTGGTCGCAAAACGTCTCGTGACGGCGGAGCGGTGGCGCGCTCACTGATCGCAGCAATGGGTGAAACGATTCAATCGCTTGAAGGGCACGATGGCGATCTGGGCGCGATTCGCAACGCCCTCGCGGCTGGCTCGCAGGCACTTCAGGAGGTCATTGACTTCATCGTTGCCTCGGCAAAAACCGATGTTCGTGCCGTGTTTGCCGGGTCGGTGCCCACGCTGAAATTGGCGGGCATTGTGCTGGGCGGCTGGCAGCTGGCGCGCGCTGCGATCGCGGCCCGAGCGCAGCTGGATTCGGGGTCAGAGGGTGACGCCGCATTCCTGCAGGCCAAGATCGGTACCGCGCGATTTTTTGCCGACCATATTCTGTCGCAGGCGGCTGGGCTGAGGCACTCCATCGTGAGCGGCGCCGAAGGCGCGCTGGCTCTTGAGGACGCGCAGTTTTAACGCCAGGGGCGCCGGCAGCGTTGCCGGCGCAAACCCCTATTCGGGTTCCACGCCCAGCGCCACCAGAAGGCGCGACACCATGTTGTACGCGGCAATGGTGGCCACCAGCTCAACGGTATGCTGCGTGCCCAGTTGGGCATTCAACTGTTCGGTCAGGCCGTCGCGCACCCGAATGTTTCGCGTCATCTCGATGGTCAGCTCGATCGTTGCGCGGTCCGCGTCATCGAACAGGGCGGTATTGGCGAGCGCGGCATTCGGATCGCGAAGCGCGTCGACCTGTGCCTGAGTGCCCCCGGCAGCAAGCAGTTCGGGGGCATGATGCAGGAACTCGTATTCAGCGTCGTTGAGCACGGCGACGACGCAGATCGCGATTTCGCGTAGCCGCGGCGACACGGACAACTTCGTGCGCACCGCGCCCAGGTGCGCATTCCAGCCGCGGGCCAGTTCAGGGCTGTGCAGCAGCATGCGGTCGAGATTGAGCAGGTGTCCGCCGCGTCGCGCGCGCACGGCGTCAACAATTTCAGCCGGCTCGCGCAGATCGGCCGGAAGATAAGGAACTCGGGGCATGAAGCTCTCCAATTTGGCGCGCGGGACTGTAGCAGACCTGCTCCTGCTTCGCGGCGCACCTGCTTGAATTTGCGGCAGGCTGTACGGCGCGCTAAAATGCCGGGTTTTTCCCCAACAGATACAGTTTTTTAAGGATCGGTCCGATGGTTGTGATCCGTCTTTCCCGTGGCGGCGCCAAGAAGCGTCCGTTCTACAACATTGTGGCAACCGATCGCCAGAACCGGCGCGATGGCCGTTTCATTGAGCGTGTGGGTTTCTACAACCCGATCGCGGCCGGCAAAGAAGAGCTGCTTCGCATCGACATGGCCCGCGTTGAGCACTGGGTTGGTCACGGTGCCCAGGTATCTCCGGCTGTGCAGCGTCTCATCAAACAGCAGGCAGCCAGTGCGCCGGCTGCTGCGTGAGCTGCATTGACTGATCGCGCCGCGGGCAGCGCCAGCTTGCTCCCGGCCGATGGCGTCGGGGCAACATCAGGCGGGCCGCCCCGAGCGCTGTAGTACCTCAGATGACTGCCCGTCGAACCTCTGAACCGTCTCTGCCCGATACCGCCGATGCGTCGGTTCCGGACTCGTCTGGCCTGCCCACCGATTCGATCCTGGTGGGCCGAATCCGCGAGGCATGGGGTATCGCCGGTGCCTTTCGGGTAGAGCCCTTCAACGATCCGCAGAATTCCGTGCTGCGAGCCACCAGGCGCTGGTGGCTGGTGCCAGACCCCGATCGTTCGTCGTCGGTGCGTCCCGGTGTGGCGGGCCCAAACCAGGCCAGGCAGATCCGAATCAGCCGCTGCCGTGTGCATGGGGATGGCCTGGTTGCGCAATCGGCCTCCGTTCCAGACCGCACCGCGGCCGAAGTGCTGAAAGGCCTCCAGGTCTATGTAAGCCGCGCCGACTTCCCCAGGGCGTCATCCGGTGAGTACTACTGGATTGACCTGATCGGCTGCCAGGTGTTTGGTCAGCAGGATGTATTGCTGGGCACCGTCAGTGCGCTGGATGACCACGGCGCCCATCCGATTCTGATCATCGTCGAGGGTGATCGCGAACGGATGGTGCCCTTCGTTGATCAATACATCCTCAACGTCGACCTGCCTTCACGCCGGATTCAGATCGACTGGCATCCCGACTGGTAGCGCGCGCGAGACAGCCCCTCATGTTGCGCTTTGACCTGATCACGCTCTTTCCGGCAATGACCGACGCGATCACGCGTCACGGCATCACCGCGCGGGCACTCGATCGCGGTTTGTGGCAGTTGCGCTGCTGGAACCCGCGTGACTTCACCCACGATGCTTGGAAGACCGTTGACGATCGTCCCTATGGTGGTGGTCCGGGCATGGTGATGCTGGCCCAGCCACTGGCCGACGCAATCGCTGCCGCCCATGCCGAGCGGGCTCAGTCGGGCGACACCGCGCCCGCACCGGTGATTGCGTTATCGCCTCAGGGTCGTCGATTCGACGATCAGATGGCGCGCCGGCTCGCCGCCTCCAGCGGCGCGGTGCTGCTGGCCGGGCGATATGAAGCAATCGATCAGCGTCTCATCGACCGGCACGTCGACGAGCAGTGGTCGATCGGCGATTTTGTCGTGTCGGGCGGTGAACTTCCGGCGATGACTGTGATCGATGCGGCGGTTCGACTGTTACCGGGCGCGTTGAATGACGCGAACTCGGCCGAGCAGGAGTCTTTCGCAGCAGGCCTCCTTGACTGCCCGCATTACACGCGTCCGGAAATATTTGATGGGCTCGCGGTGCCCGATGTACTGCTGTCGGGGCATCATCAGCGCATCGCGCGCTGGCGACGCGATCAGGCCTTGCTTGCCACGCAGCGCCATCGCCCCGATCTGCTGGAAGAGGCGCGCCGACAGGGCTTGCTCAGCGCGGCCGATGAGGCAGTCCTGCGGTCGACCCGTACCGACTGACCCAGAACGCCGCGCCGAATCTCCATCAGGCGCCTTGCCTCTTTTTGCCAGGGTTCCGATCTTCTGAGTACAATGTCGGGTTCCCATCCTCTCGCACGGCCTGGGTCTGGGCAAGGGTGCCAACAGACCCGCAGGTGGACGCAAAGAAGTGTGTGACAAGAAGCGTGTGTCAAGAAGCGTGTGCCAAGCAGTGTGTGGCAAGCGCGCACTTACAAGGTTTTTGCGTTGCAAGCGAGCGTGTCGCAGCGTTCTGCGGTTCTCCAGACAAAGCGGAGACGGCAGTCGCGGACTCGACAGCCAGCGATGATGGTTCAAGGAGAGCGTTAATGGATCTGATCAAGCAACTCGAGCAGGAAGAAATCGCGCGACTGGGCAAGACGATTCCTGCCTTCGCGCCAGGCGATACCGTCATCGTCAGCGTCAACGTGGTCGAGGGCACGCGCAAGCGCGTCCAGGCTTATGAAGGCGTTGTCATCGCCAAACGTAACCGCGGCCTCAACTCCTCGTTCATCGTCCGCAAAATGTCTTCGGGCGAGGGTGTCGAACGTACGTTCCAGCTGTACTCCCCGCTCATCGCCGGCATCGAAGTCAAGCGTCGTGGCGACGTGCGCCGGGCCAAGCTGTACTACCTGCGCAGCCGGTCCGGAAAGTCGGCGCGTATTCGCGAAAAGCTCGCCGTCAAGGGCAGTTCGGGCGCTGCGTCAGCCTAAGCGCTGTTGCAGTCGGGTCAGGTTTGGGTCCAAACCTGACTCGCGCAGCCTGCCGTGATCGATCCCCGCGATTGGCCGGTGGTGGTGGTCGACGAACGGCTGCCCCCAGTCCCGTCTGACCGCCTGCTGGCGCCTGCGCTGCGCGAAAGATTCGCGCGTCCGCCTCAGTGGGAACCCGAGTTGCTGTCCGACCGTTCGGGTCTGCTCGAATCGTCCCGGCCGGCAGCGGTGCTGGTTCCCATCATTCAGCACGGGCATCGGCCTACTGTACTGCTCACGCGCCGCACCGCGCATTTGAAGCGGCATTCGGGTCAGGTGGCCTTTCCCGGCGGGCGACAGGATGAGCAGGACGGCTCGCCGTTGATCACCGCGCTGCGTGAAGCACATGAAGAAGTCGGACTCGAGGCTTCCCGGGTTGAAATCATCGGCACCATGCCTGAGTACATCACCGGAACCGGATTTCGCGTCACGCCAGTGGTTGGGCTTCTCGAACCGGGCTTCAATCTTCGGCCCGATCCGAACGAAGTGGCCGATGTGTTCGAAGTACCTCTCGAATTCCTGATGAACCCGCAACATCATGAGAGGCGGCGTATCCTGTCGGCTGAGGGCGAACGGCTGTTTTTTGCGATGCCTTGGCGTTCGCCCGACACTGAAGCCGATTATTTCATCTGGGGCGCCACTGCGGCGATGTTGCGAAATCTTTACCGGATGCTGTCTGCCTGAAACGGTCTGATTGTGGGTTTTATTGCACTGGTCATCGCGCTGCTTATCGAACAGGTCCGACCGCTGCCGGCCAACAACGTCGCGCATCGGCTGGTGGGCGGGCTTGCTGACCTGATTCGCGGCAGTACCGACGCTGGTCAGCGTCAGCACGGCGCGATCGGGTGGGCGCTGATGGCGCTCGTCATCGTGGGTGCAGTGCTGCTGCTTGATTGGGTCGCGTCACTGATCCATCCCGTGGCACTGGTCGTTTTTCATATCGCGGTGCTTTACCTGACGGTTGGTTTTCGTCAGTTCAGCCATGCGTTCACCGAAATTCAGGTGGTGCTGGCGGCTGATGATTTGGCTGGCGCCCGGCGTGTGCTCGAGCGCTGGCTCACCACCTCGTCGCCCGATGACCGAATCGAAATGCCCGCGCGGGATGCGCCCGTGGATGTCGTGTGCCGGATGGCAATCGCTCATGCGCTGGTGGCCTCGCACCGGCATGTGTTCGCGCCGCTCTTCTGGTACATGATCCTGCCAGGACCCATGGGTCCGGTGCTCTATCGGCTCGCCGAATCGCTCGCGCGCCGCTGGGACACGCCGGTTGCGCATGGCGAGGCCAAGATCAACGAGCCCTATGGCGCGGTTGCGGGCTGGATCTACCGAGTGCTCGACTGGCTACCAGTGCGGCTGTCTGCGGCAGGCTTCGCCATTGTCGGTAACTTCGAAGATGCGGTGTTCTGCTGGCGAGGCGCGGTGGCTGCGGGCACCGGCAGCGAGCAACGCCCGCTGTTGCTGGCGGCCGGTGGCGGGGCCCTGGGGCTACGCATTGCCGAGCCCGCGCTGGAAGCGCGTTGGGCCTCGGGCGATCAGGGGTTTGAATGGCAGGGTGTGGCGCCTGACGCGTCAGGGCTTCGAAGCGCGGTCGGCCTAGTCTGGCGATCGGTCATTTTATGGGCGGGGCTGTTCGCGATGGTCAGCGTGGCCGCCTGGCTTGGCCAGTAACAAAGCGCCGGGCTCTCCTTCGATCTGCCTCAGGTAAGCGTCTCGTTCAGCATTGCCAGGTAAAGCTGGTGCCGCCTCGCATCGATGCGTCCCGCCTGAACGGCTTCGGTCATTGCGCAACCCGGTTCGTTGCGGTGCAGGCAGTTGGAAAAGCGGCACTGGCCAAGATGGGCCCGGAAATCGGGCAGTGCGTGCATCAGTTGCGAGCGCGACAGGTGCGCAATGCCGAACAGTTGAAAACCAGGCGAGTCGATGACCGCAGAACCTTCCGGCAGCCGCTTACCTGCCTCGAACATTCGGCAGAAGCTGGTGGTGTGACGACCGCTCGATAGCGCCACCGATATCTCGCGGGTGACCTGCTCTGCATCGGGTACCAGCAGATTGACCAGTGTGGACTTGCCCATCCCGCTCTGACCCAGCAGCAGCGTTGTTTTGCCGCCCATCAACGGCATCAGCGCCTCAAGGCTTGCGTCAGGCTCGGTGCTGGCACTGATGCGGATGACTGGCCAGCCCAGAGATTCATACAACTCGAGGCGCGGCTCGATCTGCGCATGAGCCTCACGCAGATCGCGCTTGCCCGCGATGATCGCGGCAGGGATGTCTTCGACGCTGGCAACCGCCAGCGCGCGCATCAGCAGTTCCTCAGAAAATGGCGGAGCGCCACTGACCACGATGGCCGCCAGATCGATGTTGGCCGCCAGGGACTTGCTGCGACCCGCGTCGCTTCGCATCATCAGGTTCGTGCGTGGCAAGAGCCGCTCGATGGCGGCCTGGCGATTCCCCGCAAGCGACAGCGCCACACGGTCGCCCACGCAACAGTCGCTGCGACGTCCCCGGGTGACCGCTTCACGGGGGGGCCCGGTTTCCCCATCCACCGATACCAGCAACTGCCGCCCATGTGCGGCGATAACCGTACCCGTTCCTGCGGTGAGCGATGAGGCGAGCGGCACGGGTGCGTGAAGGCGTTGCGTGAAGGAGGCGGGGCGCGATACGGGGCAGGGGGCCGGCGCTGCCTACGCCGAGGCCGGCAGTTGCGACGAGGACGCGCCCGCGGGTGCCGTCGCAAGCAGGCGCCCGATTCGCTGTGGTGCTGGTGGGTGTGAATCGTGGACGGCCGAGTAAAGCGTATCGGGCGTCAGCGTGGCGGCGTTATCCTGATAGAGCTTGAGGAGCGCGTTCACCAGCGGTTGTGGGCCGGTGATGCCGGCTGCCCAGGCGTCGGCTGCGAATTCATCGCGACGCGACAACCAGCTTCCAAGTGGCGCGAACAGGAATCCAAACACCGGCATGACCAGCATGAACAGCAACATTGCGCAGGCGTCGCGGGTGCCCGGATCCGGCGAGGTACCGAGCCCTTCATAGAACCAGGTCTGTTGACTGAGGTAGCCCAGCAGGGCGAGCGCGGCCAGGCTGACGGCGGACATGACGATCAGCCGCTTGATGAGATGCCGGAGCCGAAAATGTCCCAGTTCGTGCGCGAGCACCGCTTCAATTTCATCGGCATTGAGCTGGTTCAGTAGCGTGTCAAAGAACACGATTCGACGCGAGCGCCCGAACCCGGTGAAGTAGGCATTGCCGTGCGCGGAACGGCGGCTGCCGTCCATGACAAACAGCCCACCCGCTGCAAAGCCCGTTTTGGCTAGCAATTGCTCGACGCGCTCTCGCACGGGCCCGGTGGGTAAGGGCTCGAATCGGTTGAACAGCGGCGCGATCAGCGTGGGATAGACAAGCAGCACGGTGACGTTGAACAGCATCCAGACGCACCAGGCCCAGAACCACCAGAGTTCGCCTGCCGCACCCATCAGCGCAAGCACTGCGGCAGCAAGTGGCAGACCCAACACGCTCATCACGACCGCCCCCTTGAGCAGATCCGCGAAAAACAATGCGGGTGTCATTCGATTGAAGCCGAAGCGCTGCTCAAGCCGAAACTGACGCCACCATGAAAACGGCAGATCAATGAGTGCACTGGCCACACTGACCATGACGAGCAGCGCAAGCGGGCGCGCCCAGTTGAGCGACTCGGGCAATGCGGAGCTTGCAACGATGATGAGTTGAAGGCCGCCCATGAGCGTGAGCGCAACCAGCCAGGCCGCCTGCGCGAGCATCTCAAGCATGCCCAGGTGAACACGCGCCGCCGTGTAGTCGGCCGCGCGCTGATGACTGGCGAGACTGATTCGCTCGGCAAACGCGCTGGGCACCTGCGCGCGGTGGGCGGCCACATGCCTGACCTGGCGTGTGGCAAGCCAAAGCCTGAGCAGTAGGGACAGGACCAGCGCCGACAGAAACACCAGCGTAAAAATGATCGACGAGGACCCGGGGAGTTGTGCGTCTGCCATGTGTGAGAATGACGCCCGGAGGATCGAAGATTATGTCACAGGCACCCGATGCGTCGTTGCTGGTCTGGGTCGACATGGAGATGACGGGTTTGAAGCCCGAGCAAGACCGCATCATTGAGGTCGCGCTGGTCATCACCGATGAGTCCCTCGCTGTCCGCGCGCAAAGCGAATCGTTTGCGATTCGCCAGACCGACGAAGTACTTGGCGCGATGGACCAATGGAACCAGAGCACGCACAAGCGCTCCGGCCTGATTGACCGGGTGCGGGTGTCGCCCTGGTCCGAGGCAGGCGCCGAGCAGGCGCTGCTTGATTTTCTAGCGCCCTGGGTGCCGCCGGGCAAATCGCCGATGTGCGGCAACTCGATCTGCCAGGATCGTCGCTTCATGGCGCGCTACATGCCCAAGCTCGAAGCGTTCTTTCACTATCGCAATCTTGATGTCAGCACACTGAAAGAGCTGTGCCGGCGCTGGCGGCCTGAGGTGGCCCGCAAGTTTGGCAAACGCGGTGCGCATACCGCGCTCGCCGATATTTTTGAATCGATCGACGAACTGCGGTTTTATCGCGATAACTTCATAGCACTGACCGCTGCTCAGCCTAGCGCTCAGTGATTGGGGCGGCGCGCAGCAGAGTCTGTGCTGTCGCGCCAGACCCACCATAACAGCCAGCCCACGCCGGCGGTGGCCAGCGCCAGCGCAACAGCCCCCGCTACCCAGAACCCTGCAGCCCCCGACAGCCACTGGCTGCCAGGGCCGCCCGTGGCGGGATAGGCGTAGGTGAGCCACCAGCCACCACCGAGTCCGACACCCCATAGCGCCGCGAGATGCACAAACATGGGCGCGCCAGTGACGTGCCAGGCACGCAGCACCAGGGTGATCTGGGTTTGCGCGCTGTCAAAGAAATGAAAAACGCAGACCACGACCACCAACGGAATGGCCATCGCCACCACCGCCGGGTCGGTGCTGAACAGCGCGGCCAGTGGCTCGCGAAACCCGAACAGCAGCGCCATCGTGGACAGGCCTGCCCAGGCGCCCAGCCGCAGGCCCGTGAGCGCAATATCGCGTGCGCGTGACGAACTGCCCGCGCCAAGCGCCTGGGCAGCAAGCGTGCTGGTGGCCGTGCCCAGCGCCAGTCCAATCATGTACGTAAGACCCGCCAGCCGCGCCGCAATCTGATGACTTGCGCCAACGACCGCTTCCTGCCGCGCCAGGAAAATCGCCATGAAAGTGAAGGAAGTGACTTCAACCAGTTGCGTGGCCCCGATGGGCAGGCCCAGCTTCAGCACGCGGCGCAACCAGGTTGCGGACGGCCTGGCCGGCACCAGCGCGCGGTAGCGACGCAGGCCCGGTTCAAAACCGAGCATCAGCGCGGCAGCCGCCACGGTGATCCAGGCGAGCAGCGCTGTGGCGACACCGCAACCCGCGCCGCCCAGGGCTGGAACCGTCAGCCACGCGCCCACCGAAAAGCCGTGCATGAACAACAGATTCGCGGGAATCTTCAGAACCAGCATCGCCAGATTCAGGCCCATGACCAGCCCCGGGCGCGACGTGGAAACCGCGAGCGCATGAAAGTTGCGAAACAGCAGCGCCGCCGGCAGGCCGACTGCTGCGGCGGCCAGATACGGTCGCGTGACCACGGCCACCTCATCGGGAGGGCTTGCCACTGCAAGCCACAAATCAGTGAATCCCAGCACCACGCAGCCAGGCACTGCCAGCAAGAGCGCCAGCCAATATCCCTGGCGAACTTCAAGTCCGATCGCCTGAGTGTCGCCTGCGCCGTAGTGCCGAGCGCAGATCGGGACCAACGCCAGTTGCACACCCATCAATCCGATGTAGACCGAGAAATAAATGCTCGCGCCCAGCCCGATGCCCGCCACATCTTCAGCCGACAGGCGGCCCGCCATCAGCGTGTCGATGATGCCCTGCATCATGAGCGCGATCTGTGCAATGAAGAGCGGTGCGGCTATTTTCAGCAGCCGCAGCCTGAGCCGCAGCCCGTTGAGCGGCTCGGGCACCGCCTCGGATAGCCGGTTCACGGTTCGCGCCGGTAGAGCACGAAGCGCTCGGTGCTGTCGAAGGGCCTGCGCCCCTGCCATACCGGTGCCCAGCGGGTACTGGGCTCAGGCGCTCGCGCCCGCGCATCATCGCGGATCAGTAGCCAGTCGCATCGCTCGCCGGGTTTGCCAAATCGGATGTTTCCAAAATAGGCGAGGCTTGCGCGCTGGGCGGCATCAAGCGGCTCTCCCTGTACACACCCATCGGTAGCGCCCAGTGCCGCCCCGAGCTCGGTGGCCACGCCCCGGTAGCTGACGCGCGCGTTATAAGCCGGCAGCCACAGCACCACCAGCAGCACCCAGGCAAGCAGCAGGCCGCCAGACGAGAGCGCCATCGGTCGCCAGATCGCCCGCGGGCGCCGTGACGCGCGCCACCACACGAGCGCAAGCCAGGCGAGGCTCGCCAGGACGCCGGCAGCGGTCTGGAGGGCGACGGTGTCTGATGCGAAGCCCGGCGCAAGGCGTGCCGCGCTGTCGGCCATGCGGGGTGGAAAGCCGGTGAGCAGCGCGAGCCAGTATGCCCAGATCACCAGGCCAATCAGCGAGAACGTGGCGACTGCGATCCAGTCGAGCAGACTGACGAGCCCGCGTTTTGCGACCGGCAAAGCCAGTGCCGCGAGCATGGCAAACGGCACGACCGCGGGGATCATCATGCTTTCGCTGGGGCCGGGCGTGAGCAGCATCAACGCAAGCGCACCAAGCGTCATGAGGCCCGGCATTGCAAGCGCTGGCGTGCGCCACTGCTCGCGCCAGCGCCACGCTGCCCACAGGGCGAGCGGCCAGGACGGCCACAGGTACCAGGGCAGGTTGCGCGCCAGAAAAACCACTGAGCGAAGCGAGCCTGTGCCGGTCTCGGCGGCGTTCCAGCCCAGCCAGACCCGTAACCATTCGGCGCCCTGCGGGTGCTGGGTCAGCAGCGCGAGCGGCCAGGGCAATGACAACGCGATGAGGCCTGCCGCAGCCGCGAGCAGCATCGGCCTGGAAATCAGCCGGTAGCGCTGGGACACGATCGGCAACAACACCAGTACCACCAGCAGCATCGCGCCGGAGGGCAGTCCGCGCGTCAATACACTGGCTGCAATGGCTGCGCCAGCGATCAGTCCGCCCCGTACCGGACGTTCGATCGCGACGGCTGCGCCAAGCGCGAACGCAGCGCTCCATGTGAACTGAAAGACCGTGGCGGAACTTTCATGGACACGCGCGATTAATCCGCAGGTTGCAATGCAGACAAGGACCGCAGCATCGGCCACCGCCCGTCCGAGGTCGGCTGCAGAGGCGGAGACATCGAAGGGGTCAGAGGGCTGAATTTCGGGCCGCGCCGCAATGCGCTGGCAGGCCTGCCAGATCCAGAGCAGGCCGCAGACCGCAACGGCGCCGCTGGCCAGTCGCGCGGCATTGGGTTCGCCAACGATGCTGCCAAACAGCAGAATGAAGATTGCCGCGAGCCAGCCAGGCAAAGGACCTTCTTCTGCCACGGGCAGGCCGAAAACGTTGGGTGCCAGCCAGTCCTCCCAGCCGCCACGAACCATGGTCAGCGCCAGCCCGAAGCCTTCCGCATCGGCGCGTCCCCAGGGGTCACGGCCCAGCAGACCGGCAAGGACGTAAAGCGTAATCAGCAAAAACAACACGAGGCCGGGCAGCCGCCGGGCCTCGCGCTGGGTAACGATGAACGCGGGGGAACGCATGGGCAGGTGCTAGGCACCCCGCGACGCAGGCATCAACCTGCCCGAAATTCAGGCGGCAGGCTTGGCGCTCGAGCGCGCAAACTTCTGGCGGAATTTCTCGACGCGACCGGTTTCAATGATTCGCTGCTGGGCGCCGGTGTAAAACGGATGCGACTCGGAGGTCACATCAAGCTTGAACAAGGGGTATTCCTTGCCGTCGTCCATCTTGATTGATTCGCGGGTGTTCACCGTGGAGCGCGTGATGAACTTAAAGCCGCTGGCCATGTCAAGAAACACGACCTCCCGGTAGTTGGGGTGAATGCCGTCTTTCATCGGAAATCTCTTTGGATGCTGTGCTGAAGGATTGCGAAACCCTAAATTTTAGCGTCTGGAGCGGCTTTGAGGCAAATTAACCGGACGCACGCGATCAGGGCGTTGATTCATCCCGGGGCGCGCTTGCGTTTCGCACGGAGATCTCGAACGGTTGCGAGCGCTGCGGATGAACGTCGATTCGCACCCACGACGAGGTGAACGGGCTTCCAAAACACTCGACCCGCGTCAGTCGCGGCAGGATGCGGTCAACCCTGAAGCGATGGGTATCGCCGTGCATCAGCAGCAGATATCCCGAAAACCGCGCGTTCAGGCGGGCCAGGTCATGACGGAACGCCGCATAGCCGTCATCGCCGACGATTTTCGAAGGGTCGATGCCGCGACCAAACCCAGGATTGGCGTGCGCGGCCACCGCGATGGCCACCAGCCTGGCCGAGGTCGCAACGGCCAGCGCCCGTTCCAGCCAGCGACGATTGTGCGCGTCGCGCTCAAACCGGTCGGCGTCGTCCAGGGGGGAGCGGCGGCCGTTGTCGGACCCGGGCAGATTCAACGTGAGGAACAACACGTTGCCGGCAATCCACATCAGGTTCTCGGGTGGGCCTGAATCGATGTCGCGCTGCCTGACCAGACGGTCGGTGGCGAATGAGTCTGGTCCTCCGGGCGCGAGGTCCCCCGTTGCGTGGCCTTGCAGCGCGCGGCGCGCAGCCTGATCGGTCGGGCCCAGCCACGGCGCCGATCGCTCGAAGACCGCGCGGCGCAACCAGTCGAGCCGTTCAGAGGGGTCATGGTCGCCCGCCGCGGGTCGCCAGCAGTCGGTCCATTCATTGTCGCCAGGCGTGTACACCATGGGGACTCGGGTTGCCGACAGTGCAGCGATTCTTGCCTCAAGCAATTCGTTCGAACAAAGCTCTGAGCCGCCTTTGATGTCGCCCACGTGAATCGCGAATGCACACTGCTGAGCGATGTCCTCGAGCAGCCACGGCACCGCGGCGAGTTCGAAACGCCGGTAGGGCAGATCGCCGATCAAGGCGAAGCTGAAACGCGGCAGAGCGTCGGTGGAGCGCATGCGCTCGGCGTCTGCCGCATGAGCGCCCGACGCCGACAGCATTGAACCGGGCAGCACCAGCGTTGCGCCGGCGGCAAGCAGCGATCGGCGGTTGAGAACAGCGGGCATGCGATGACCCTGCGCTTATCGGCCGTCGAGCATGGCCCGGAGCGCATAAAGTTGATCGAGCGCCTCGCGTGGCGTTAGCGCATCCGGGTCGATCTCGATCAGGCGGTCGCGAAGCGCGAACGCCTGATCAAGCGCAGGCTCAGGCACGGGCGCAGCGGGTTGATCGGCCGCTTCGGGTACCGGATCGGCTGCGAACAGATCAAACTGCTGATCGTTTTCACGCGCGCGCGCTTCGAGCCTGGTGAGCAGCGCCCCTGCGCTTCGAATGACAGGTTGCGGCACGCCAGCCAGCCGTGCCACCTGAAGCCCGTAGCTGCGGCTTGCGGGACCGTCACGCACCTCATGCAGAAATACGATACCGCCGCGATGCTCGGCCGCGGACAGATGCAGGTTGACTGCGCCGGGTTGCGTGGAGGCGAGTTCAGTGAGCTCGAAATAATGGGTGGCAAACAGCGTGAAACTTCGGTTGTGCGACAGCAGACGCGACGCGATCGCGTGGGCGAGCGACAGCCCGTCGAAGGTCGAGGTACCGCGTCCAATTTCGTCCATCAGGACCAGTGAGTGCTCGGTGGCCGCATTCAGGATTGCAGCTGCTTCGGTCATTTCGACCATGAAGGTTGAGCGCCCCCCGGCGAGGTCATCCGACGCGCCGATCCGCGTAAAAATTCTGTCGATCGGGCCCAACTCGCAAAGCTCAGCCGGCACAAAACTTCCGCAGTAAGCGAGCAGCACGATGAGCGCCACTGATCGCATGTAGGTGGACTTGCCGCCCATGTTGGGACCCGTGATGAGCAGCATCCGACGGTTCTCGCGCATCACGCAGTCGTTCGGCACGAAAGTTTCGACACCCGCCTCCACCACCGGGTGACGTCCCGCTCGAATTTCGACGCCGGGCGTGCGACCGAAACGCGGCCGGGTCCATCGCAGCGTGGTCGCGCGCTCAGAAAAATTTGCCAGCACATCGACCTCGGCTACCGCTCGTCCCGCCCGCTGCCAGGCAGGGACCGATGCGGCAAGCCGGCCGACCAGCTGCTCATAGAGCATGCGCTCGCGTGCCAACGCGCGCTCGCGGGCCGACAGCGCTTTGTCTTCGAAGGTCTTCAGCTCGGGTGTGATGTAGCGCTCGGCGTTCTTCAGCGTTTGGCGCCGGCGGTATTCAACGGGAACCTTGTCGGACTGGCCGTGACTGACTTCAATGAAAAAGCCGTGTACGTTGTTGTAGCCCACGCGCAGATTGGCGATTCCGGTGCGCTCGCGCTCGGCCTGCTCCATTTGTGCGAGGAAGCTGTCGCAGTCGCGGTCGATTGCGCGCAGTTCATCGAGCTCGGCATCAAACCCGTCGCGGATCACGCCGCCCTCGCGTGCCAGCGCAGAGGGCTCGTCCATCAGCGCCTCTGCGATGGGTTTCCAGGCTGGGTCGGGCAGGGCAAGCCCATCGATGGGGTCCGCAAATGCGTGTTGCGGCAGAGAGGCCAGCAGTTCGATGATGCCGCGCAGTGGCGGTATTGCATCCCGAAGCGCTGCGAGCTCGCGCGGGCGCACGCTACCCAGCGCAATGCGCGCGGCCACCCGTTCAAGGTCTGGCAGGCGCGACAGGTAATCCTGAAGCGCGAGGCGAACCGCGGCGATTGCATCGACCTGGTCATGGCGAGTGGCGGCGCATTCAGCGTCGCGCAACGGTTGCTGCAGCCAACGCCGCAACAATCGACCGCCGGCCGCGGTGGCACAGCGGTCGACAATTCGGATCAGGCAGGGCCCATCGTCGCCGCGCAGCGTGTCGACGATTTCGAGGTTGCGCCGTGCAACCGGATCAAGCTCAATAAACTCGCTGCCCTGATGAACCCGCAGGCCTTGCAGATGCGGAAGCGACTGGCCCTGCGTCCGCATGGCGTACTGCACCAGCGCTCCAGCCGCGCCTACCGCGAGCGGGTACTCGGTGACGCCAAAGCCCGCCAGGTCACGCACACCGAAGAGCTCAGCCAGCGTGCGTTCGGCCCGCTGCGGGTCAAAGTGCCAGTCGGGGGCGCGTGCAAGCGGCGCCTGTCCGAGGAGCGCAAGCCACTCGGGTGAAAGCGTGCGTCCATCAGCGATCAGAACTTCAGCGGGCCGCAGCCGGTCAATTTCCTGGCCCAGTGCATTGGCGTCCACCTCGGCGACCCAGAACTCGCCACTTGCCACGACCATCCACGCGAGTCCGCACCTGCCATCGACACGCGGACTGGGGTTCAGTGCCAGCAGAACGCGGTCTTCGCGCTCGGGGAGAAGCTGCGCGTCGGTAAGGGTGCCCGGCGTCACGATGCGCACCACTTTGCGCTCAACCGGTCCTTTGGCAAGCGCCGGGTCGCCGACCTGCTCGCAGACCGCCACCGACTCGCCGATTCGAATCAGTCGCGCCAGATACTGCTCAACAGCATGAACCGGAACGCCGGCCATCGGAATCGGTTCCCCGGCCGACACGCCGCGTCGTGTCAAGGTGATGCCAAGCAGTCGCGATGCCTTGTCGGCATCGTCGAAAAACAGCTCGTAAAAATCCCCCATCCGGTAGAACAGCAACATCTCCGGATAGTCAGCCTTGATGCGCAGGTACTGCTGCATCATCGGGGTATGGTTATCGATATCAGCCATCAAGAACCTGGAACGAGGGGATGTCTGCTCGCCAGCCGCGGTTTCAGGCCGAGGCGAGTTGCACGCGGCTAAGCGCCATACCCGCTGCTGCCTGAGTGGGCTCGACCACCGGTACGCCAATGGCCTGCTCGAGCTCGCGCCGATACTGCGCCATGCCCGCGCAACCCATCACCACCACGTTGGCACCGTGTTCATTGACCAGGCTTCGGCCGGTTGCGATGAGCCGTTCGCGGGTGCGCGCCACGTCTGACAACTCGGTCACCTGCAGCCCAACCGGCAACTCGGCTGCGAGCCGATCCATGACGCCCATCGCACCCAGATAGCGCAGGTGTCGCGGAATTGAACCGGCCAATATCGCGATCACTCCGAAGCGCTGGCCCAGCGTGAGCGCGGTGAGTACCCCGCATTCGGAGATGCCCAGAACCGGTTTTCGGGTGACTTCACGAGCGCTGTGCAAACCCGGGTCGCTGTAGCAGGCGATCACAAAGGCATCGCAGTTCTGGTCGCGTTGCGCGATGAGTTGACACAGTGGCGTGATTACGCCGTCCACATCACGTTGCGTCTGTATGCCTGGCGGGCCTTCGGCCAGTGTCACGCACTCAAACTGCGGGCCCCCAGGCAATCGCAGCGGCGCGAGCGCCCGGTCGATGCCCTCGGTGACCGCGACCGTGCTGTTGGGATTGATCACCAGAATACGCGGACTCATGAATCAGCTCCTTGGGTCTGACGCTCTTTGGATGCCCTAGCGGATACTCACTGCCTGCCGCTCATAGCGGGAGAGTAAACGCACCAGCGGCCAGAGCAGTACAAGATAAATCAGCCCTGCGGCAATCACCGGCGAGGCATTGTAGGTGACCGATTGGACCTGTCTTGCCGTATAAAGCAGTTCGGGAAGCGCCACAACGCTCGCAATGGATGTGAGCTTGACCACTTCCAGGGTGTTGCTGATCAGATCGGGCACCACATTGCGCACGGCCTGGGGCACGATCACATAACGAAGGCTCTGCCAACGGCCCAGACCGGTTGCCCGCGCCGCTTCGTGCTGGCCCCCTGGCACCGATTCAATACCCGCGCGCAAAATCTCGCCGTAATAGCTTGACGTGTTGAGCAGAAAGGCGATCGCCACCGCAATGAAGGCGGGTGGCTTGAATCCCAGAAAGGGCAATCCGAAGGCCACAAAGAGCAACAGCACAAGCGGCGGAAAAGCCCGAAACAGGTCGGTGTACACAACTGCCGACCAGCGAAGCAGGCGGCTCCTTGACGTTGATGCGAGAGCAAGTGCAAGCCCCCCCGCAAGGCCAAGCGGCACCGCAACAAGGCTAAGCATCAGGGTCATGGCCAGACCCTGCGCGAGGTAGGGCGCTGCCTCAGTAAGAATCTGCAGATTGAAAAATCCGCTGATCAGCGCTTCCATGCAAACCTCGTTTCCACCCAACGCCCGAGCCACACCAGCGGGATGAACAGCACCAGATAAGCGATCGCGCCCAGCGTGAGCGGCGACGGGTTGTAGGAAAAAGAATAGGCGGCCTGTGCCTGGTACAGAATTTCTCCGACCGCCACGACCGAGGCCAATGCCGTGTTCTTGGTGATCACGATGGCGCGGCTGGTGAGCGGCGCAATCGTAAGCCGTAAGGCCTGCGGAAGAATCACGAGACGCATCGCCTGCGCGAAGCCTAAGCCGCTTGAGCGCGCAGCCTCCCATTGCCCGCGCGGCACCGACAGGATGCCGGCCCAGATCACTTCTTCTGCGAAGGCAGCAAGCACCAGCGAGAGGCCGATCCAGGCCGACTCAAAGCCGGTAAAGCGCAGGCCAACCGTGGGTAGTGCGAAATAGATCGTGATCAGAATCACCAGCGGCGGCACGGCGCGAAACACATCGGCAAACAGCACGATCAGGACGTTGACCACGCGAAGACCGGCGCTGCGCACCACGGCCAGCACAAATCCGAGCGCCAGACCGGTCAGCACCACGGCTATGGCGAGGAGCACCGTGATGACCATACCCTCGAGGACCTTGGGCAGGTATTGCGCCATCACCGCGATGTTGAAAAAAGTGTCGATCAGGCCTTGCATGGTTCAACGGTGTTCGACGCTTGCGACAAACTCGCGGATGCGCTGAGGCGCCCCTGCGCCAAAAATTGTCTCGGGCGGACCGTCTGCCAGGATCCGACCCGATTCCATGAACACCACGCGATCGGCTGCGCCGCGGGCAAAGCCCATTTCATGACTCACCACCATCATCGTCATACCGGCAGATCGCAACTCCCTGAGCACTGCGAGCACGCTACCCACAAGCTCGGGGTCAAGCGCCGAGGTCGGCTCGTCGAACAGCACGATGGCAGGCTCGAGCGCAAGCGCGCGAGCGATTGCCACGCGCTGCTGCTGGCCGCCCGAAAGCTCGGCAGGCTTTGCCTCACCCCGATCGCCGAGCCCTACTTTACGAAGTGATTCGACGGCCCGCGCATGCGCCTCTTCGCGCGGCTGCTTGAGCACATGGATCAGCGCAAGCGCCACATTGTCTCGGGCATTGAGGTGGGGATAGAGATTGAAGGACTGAAACACCATGCCGATCCGGCGTCGAACCGCGTTCAGATCGGTGCCCGGGGCCAGGATGTTCTGTCCCTCGAACCAGATTTCCCCAGCCGAAGGCTCTTCGAGCCGATTGCACATTCGAAGCAGCGTCGACTTGCCTGAGCCCGAGGGGCCAATCACGAAGACAAGTTCTCGCGGGACAACCGCAAGGTCGACCCCGCGCACCACTTCGCTTGCACCAAAACTTTTGCGCAAGCCCCGGAGTTCAAGAAGGGGCTGCGCGCCAGAAGGTGGCTTCACCGACACTTGGCTTCGTGGGGCGTTGCCTCGTAGCCCGGCATGCCAGGCACGCCATATCCGGCAAAGACGGTGACCGCCGCGGTACCAGCCTCAGGTTTCACGCCAAACCATTTTTCATGCAGCTGCGCGATCGTGCCGTTTTTCTTCAGGCACTCGATCGCCTCATTAACCTGATTGCGGGTTTTCGCATCATCCTTGCGGAACACCGCGGCCCACACCAGACCCTCGTCAATCTTGAGCGATGTGAGAGAAAGTTTCCCTTTGTTGCGAAGCGCCGCATACGCCGAGACCGTGTTACCGCCCAGCGTTGCATCAGCCCGGCCAGACATCACCGCCTGAACTGCATCCGAGTTGGTCGGATACGACTCGTGCTTGAAGCCATATTTCCCTGCATTGTCGGCCAGCCACTTGTCGTAGGCCGAGCCTTTGTTGGCAGAAATCATCTTGCCTTTCAAGTCATCAAGTGTCTTGAGATCAGGCCTGCCTGCGGGCACCAGAAATTGATAGTAGGTGTTGAGATAGCCCTCGGTGAAGAGCAGGTTCTGGGCGCGCTCACGCGTGACCGTTGTCGGCGCGCCGACGAAGTCGAGACGGCCCGCATTCATCGCCGGAATCAGGCCCGAAAATTCGGCCGCCTGGATGTCGATCTTGCGGCCCAGCTGCTTGCCGATCTCCATGATCAGGTCGATATTGAAGCCTTCCACCCCGCCGCCCACTTTGGGCATGGCATGTGGTGCGAAGGTGCCATCGACGCCCGCGAGCATCGGCTTGTCCTGCGCCATCGTCTCTGACGCTGCGACCAGGGCCACCGCAAACAGCGTATTGAGCGTCATCCGTTTCATTTCAGGCTCCTAAAAAGTTGGCCGAGATCGTGGCCGGGGCTCTATACCTGTGAGCAAACCGCATGCCGCCCCAAATCAGTGCGACGGGCCGTGCGGTATGACTGTCATCCGTTAGCGGGCGTGACCTCTGCACCAATCCGGTCCACCAGAATGCGATAGTGCTCCGGGCGGCGGTGCGCGGCGTAGTTGAACATGGTGCGTTTGAGATCTTGTGCCATATCCAGGTCTGCATCAAAGCTGATCAACTCATCGTTCTCGGTCGCTGTCTTGGCGACGATTTCGCCTGACGGGGCAACGATCACGGAATGCCCGAACATCCTGAATCCGTCCTCGAAGCCGCATTTGGCGGTTTCAACCAGCCAGGTGGCATTCATGAACGCCATTGCCTGCGCCATGATCAGATGATGGTGCACCCTGAGCGCCGGGGGCTCAGGATAGTGGAGGTTCTCGGTTGGGGTGTTGAAACCCAGCGCGACGAGTTCAGCACCCTGCAGCGTCAACGCACGAAACGCCTCGGGCCAACGACGATCATTACAGATCAGCATGCCCATGATCGCGTCCTGAAGGCGCCACGTGCGAAAGCCCAGATCGCCCACTTCGAAATATTTTTTTTCCAGGTGCTGGAATGCCGCCTGCGGCTTGTGGTCCGCATGGCCTGGCAGATGTACCTTGCGGTATTTGCCGACGATTTCGCCATTGGGCGAGACCAGCACGGCTGTGTTGAAACGCCGTGTGCGTCCATCCTGCTCGGTGAGCTCGGCATAGCCAATGTAAAACCCGATACCGTAGCGCTTCGCATCATCAAACAGAGGTTGCGTGGCAGGCGATGGCAGGCTTGCCTCAAAAAAACGCGCATCGACCTCGGCCTGGTTGTCATACCAGTGACGCGGGAAGAAGGTGGTGAAGGCAAGCTCCGGAAACACCACAAAGCGCACGCCACGCGCATGCGCCTGCGAGAGCAGCGCCCGAAGACGGGCAACAACTGCCTCACGCGTGTCAGAAAGATGGACCGCGCCCAGCTGCGCGGCGGCAATGTGAAGCTTTCGAGTCAAAGCGTATCTCCCCAGGTTGCAAGCTGGGCGACCTCAGCAATCATGCGGCCGGCCGGTACCACCGCATCGCTGCGGTCGCGCGCAATGAAGCGGCCCCGTCCGCGCGCAGCCTGAATCACCCCAGGCGACTGGATCTGGTCGACGATCACCTCGCCCCGGGACAATACCATCACCGGCCAACCCGATAGGCTGCGCCCCTCGTAGGGCGTGTAGCCGGTGTTGTCGTGGAGCGCAGCCGCCGAAATGGTGAGCTTGCGTTCGGTGTCCCAGATGGCGATGTCGGCATCGCAGCCTGGCGCAATGCGGCCCTTGGTGGGTAGCCCGTAAATTTCGGCGTGGCGGGTGGCTGTGAGTTCGACAAATTCACCCAGGCTCAATCGCCCCTTGCCCACGCCCTCGGAAAACAGCAGAGGCAGCCTGAGCTCCAGCCCGGGTACGCCATTGGCCATTTCCTTGAAGGTCGTCTTGTCGCCTTTCGGAAGCTTGCCGCTGGCGTCGTAGCGATAAGGCGCATGGTCAGAGGAATAGACCGCCAGGGCGCCGTCCTTGAGCCCCCGCCAGCACGCCTGCTGTGCGGCTTCATCGCGCGGGGGTGGCGAGCAGCAAAACATCGCTCCCTCCAATCCACGGTCGATGTCGCTTGCGGTAAGGAACAGATACTGCGGGCAGGTCTCGCCGTAAACCTTGGCACCCCGCGCGCGCGCCTCACGTATCGCTGCCACGCCCTCAATTGTGCTCACATGAACAATCAGAATGGGGGTGTCGACCACCTCGGCAAGCGCAATCACGCGATTGATGGCTTCGGCTTCGGACGAGCGCGTGTGACAGATGGCGTGGTAGCGCGGGGCAACCCGGCCCTGTCCCACCATGCGGCCCGCTAGCCAGCTGATGATGCCGTGATTTTCAGCGTGAACCATCACCAGTGCGCCGTGGCGGCGCGCGGTCATGAGCACATCCAAAATCTGCTCGTCGTGGAGCCGCATGCGCTCATAGGTCATGAAGATCTTGAACGAGCGTATGCCCGTTTCGATGGCCTCGGGCAGATCGCCGGCAAGCGTTTGCTCATCGGGATTGGCGACGATGAGGTGAAAGCCATAGTCGATCACGGCTTTTTCGGCAGCACGCTGGTGGTAGTCGGCCAACACGTCGGGGATACGATCACCCCGGTGCTGCGCGCAAAAAGGAATCACCGTGGTTGTGCCGCCAAACGCGGCGGACACCGTCGCCGAATAAAAATCATCAGCGCACATGATTCCGAATGAAGAGACCTGCTCGATGTGGCAATGGCTATCCACACCACCCGGCATCACCAGGCGGGAGCGCGCATCAATCTCGCGCCGCCCCGCGGCCAGGCCCTCACCGACCGCGACAATACGCTCACCCACAATCCCCACATCGGCGCGAGCAGGCCCGTCAGCGTTGACCACAGTGCCGCCACGAATCACGACATCAAATTGCATGAACGAATCCTTGTTGCGCCGGTTAAGACGTGTTCAGGCGCGCTTGAGTGCGGCAAGCTTCGAATCGATCCTCGCCATCATCCGGGTAAGGTCATCGTGTTCATCCGCGTTGAGTTGCGCGCCGGGCGCTCTTACCTTGGCGCTGCGGATGGCTTTACGCCGACGCAGTATTTCTTTTCTCCAGGCAAGCGACACCCCAGCCTGGGTCTCGTAGCGAACAAGCGGAAGATAGATCTCAAAGATATCGTCCGCGAGGTCTCGGTTTCCAGCCTGCATGGCGCGATAGACCTCGGTGAGCATCTCGGGGTAGGCCACGCCTGTCATCGGACCATCGGCGCCCCGTGCAAGCTCGAGCGGATAGAACAATCCGTTGTTGCCCACGAGAATGGCGCTGCGTCGCAGGCCCTTGGCTTCAAGGGCCCGGATTCGGGAGATTTTGGTAAGGCCTGGACAATCCTCTGCCTTGAGCATCACGACCTGGGGCAGTTCCCGCACGATGCGCTCAAAGACCGGCACTGACATCCAGGCGCCGGTTACAGCCGGATAATCCTGCAGGCAAACCGGCACCTCCGGTCCGAGTGCCCGGCAGGCTCCCGAGAAGAAATTGAAAAACTGCTCGTCGGTCTTGACGTTTGCCGGTGGCGCAATCATCACGCCTGCCGCCCCCTCTTGCATCGATGCGCGTGCGAGCGAGACCATCGGGTCATAAGCGGGGGCCGTGACCCCGACGATCACTGGAATGCGTCCGGCGACGCGCGCCAGATACCTGCGCATGACTGCAAGCGACTCCTCGGCCGAGAGCTTTTGCGCTTCGCCCATGATGCCGAGAATCGTGAGGCCGTCGATGCCAAAGCTGAGGTAAAAGTCGGTGAGGGTGTCTATGCTTTCAAAGTCGACCTCGCCCGCGTCAGTGAAGGGCGTCGCCGCGATGATAAAAACGCCGCGCGTCTGCGGACTGATCAATGTAGTCATCGGGTGCTCCAGTCAGCCCATGTAGGAACGCCTGCCAAAGTCGCGAAGAAAGATTCGCACCAGATGGCGTTTGCGGTCGGGCTCATCGTAGTCGTCATAGTCGGTGCGAAGATGGGCGAGTCGGAAGTTGTTGACGTACTGGATTTCACCTGGCTTCAGCACAAAGGTAATGTGATTGCGTTCGTCTGACATGATTTTGCCGGCCTCGCGCAGTGCTTCCAGGCCCAGCGCGTCCGGTTGAAGACCCACCAGCTCGTAGCCCTTGGGCACCAGGGCCGGATTGAATCGCGAGCGCACCACCCCATCATGGCATTCGAAGATCGGATAAAAGTGCGTGACGGGCGCGCCTTCCGGATGCTCGCCCTGACGGTTCCAGTGAAAGGGCTCATAGAGCCGGCGCAGCAGATCTGGACGCTTTTCACGCAGATCGTTGTGCACGGTCATCATGCTGGCTGCCTTGCTGATGCCCCCTGAGCGCGCCGTTCGGAGCACCAGCAGCCCCAGATAGGGCGGCGGAAAGTTGAAGCCGTAGTCGCTATGCCAGGAGATTTCCTGATTTGTCAGATCAGCGCGTACCCGCGTGTCGGTCTTTTTACCGGTATCGCGCACGTCGTAAAGCAGTCGGCCGTCGTACGACTGAGCGACCGGCCGCGAAATCATCGACGACAGCATCCAGTAAATGGCTGTGAGCGACTCCTTGTCGTGGCGCTCAACGGCCATCCGGTCAAGCACCACCATGCCGATGCCGTGATCAAGCTGATGGCGAACCCTGGCCATCAACGCGCGGCAGGCTTCAAGCGGATAGTCGTCCAGACACAGCGCGCGAATGTCCATAGGATTTGCGCGTAGGATGTCGATGACCTGATCAATTTCGGCCAGCGCTTCGGCAGGGACCGGAACGCGCCAATCGCTTTCGCTCACCTCATCGCGGATCCACGCGAGCGGTTTGGCGATGGCGTCTTCAAACATTAACGGGACGGCGGGACGGCTGAGATCGTTCATGGGGTGTCCTTAGGCAAGCTGCCGCTCGATCCAGCGGCCCGTGGCGAGCAGGGCCTGCTCGCCGTGTCGTGCGCCGACCACTTGAAGGCCGATCGGCAGGCCGCTGTTGCCACGCATCACCGGCAGATTGAGCGCCGGTGTCCAGGCAAGGGTCCAGAGATAGTTGAACAGAACGGGGCCCGTGTCATGCAGCCCAAGCGGCGCCTCGCCCACGGCCGACAGGGTGAGGGTTGCATCAAACGGTGCGAGCTGCGCGAGCAGGTGATTGCGGCCGCGTTCCATCTCGTTGCTGGCGGCATGATAGGCGTCAAGGCCAATGGCCCGGGCATCGCCAACCAGCGCCTGCGCGGGCGCTGACATCGACTCGCGGTGATGTCGATATTCGTGCACCAGCACGCGGCCTGCCTCAAATTTGGTGGCCAGCCAGATTGCGTCGAGCAGCTTGCGATCGAGGCCGGGGTTGGTGATTTCGGTCAGTTCGGCGCCAGCGCGGGCGAGCGTCTGCAGCGCCTCGTCGAACCGTTGACGGGCATCGGGCTGGGCGTCTTCCCACAGCTCGCTGCGGTAGACAGCGAGTCTCGGCGCGCGCTGCAATCCGTCGCCAACGCGGCGGTAGTCGCGCATTTGAAGCCCCGCCATGAAAAGCGCCAGATCTTCGATGCTGCGCGCCATGCAGCCCAGGGTGTCAAGACTTTCCGCCAGATGCCTCACGCCTGAGAAACTCAGTTCGCCGTAGCCGGGCTTGATTGCGTGAACGCCACAGTAGGAGGCAGGTCGGATGACCGACCCGCTGGTTTGCGTCCCAACCGAGAGGGGCACCATCAGGTCGGCCACTGCAGCCGCCGACCCCGAAGATGACCCGCCGGGGGAGTGCGCGGGATTGTGTGGGTTGGTGCAGGTGCTGGGATGGCGATAGGCGAATTCGGTGGAAGCGGTTTTGCCCAGGACCAGCGCACCGGCCTCGCGTGTGAGCGCAACGCAGGCTGCGTCGGTCACGGGCCGATGACCGGTGTAAATCGGCGACCCGTAAGCCGTGGGCTGATCGGCAGTGTCGATCACATCTTTGAAGCCGACGGGAATGCCGTGAAGCAGGCCGGATCGCGGCCCTGCATCAGCGCGCCGGGCGGCGGCGATGGCTGCGTCACGATCGAGATGCACCCAGGCATGCACCTGAGGCTCGCGGGCGTCGATGCGTTCGAGGCAGCTGCGCACCAGAGATTCGGCGCTCAGACTGCCCGATTCGATGGCTGCGGCGGCCTCGGAGGCGGTGAGGGAATGGGGTTCACGTGTCATGGGGATGAGCTGCTTTCAGTCAGTCTTGGGGGAAACCTTAGCTGAAACAGCCGGTCGTGTACACGAGCGGGTTCCAGGGACCCGCCTGACGAGCGTTTCAACCACGTGCTTGACGCGTGGAAAGATCGTCGCGTACCGTGCGGGCAGTTCGTCAGCGTTGTGACTGGCGGCAGCTCATCATTGAACCCCATCGGAGGAGTCCCATGCTTCAATCTAAGTGGTTGGTTGCCGGCCTATTGTCGGCCGTTCTGGGTGCGTTTTCAGTTCAGGCTTCGGCTCAGGCAAAGGTCAAATTGCGGCTGGGACATGTCACGTCGGCCGCGGCGATTGCCGGTCAGGGCGGCAAAGCATTTGCCGACACCGCGCGACAGCTGTCAAACGGCGAAATCGAAATTGAACTGTTCCCCAACGGGCAACTGGGCGGCGAGCTCGAGATGCTGTCGCAGGTGCGGTTGGGCACGCTTGACATCGCGATGAACGGCTCGGGTATTGTGGCCGCTATCGAACCTACATTCAGCATCACTGAGCTTCCCTACATCTGGAAGAACCGCGACTCGGCCTGGAAGGTGCTTACCGGCCCCACCGGCACGCGCATTCTGGGCACGCTTGAATCCAAGGGCGTCAAAGGCCTGTCATGGGGCGTCTGGGATTTCCGCGGCTTTCTCATGAATGGCACCGACATCAACCAGCCCGCCAACATGAAGGGCAAGAAGATTCGGGTGATCGAGAACGCGCTCTACGTTCGCACGGTACAGGCGTTTGGTGGCAACCCGGTTCCGATGGCCTGGCCCGAGGTGTACACCGCGCTTCAACAGCGCACGATCGATGGCGTGGACACCAACTACCACGGCATGGCCGACTCCAAGCTGTTTGAAGTTGCCAAAAACCTGGCGATCACCGACCACATCTTCACGGCCACGGTCTACGTGATGAATATGAAGAGGTTCGCCTCGCTGTCGCCGGCGCACCAGGACGTGGTGCTGAAGGCTGCGCGGGCTGCGGGCGAAACCATGCGGGCAGGAGCGGCCAAGGCTAACGAAGACGCGATCGCGCTGATGGAAAAGAATGGCGTGAAGCTGATTCGGCCCGAGCGCGCACAGTTTGAGTCCGCGGTGGCGGGCGTTCACAAGTATTTCTCGACCATGGTGGGCGCCGATCTTCTGAAAGAGGTGATCGACGCGCAGCGTTGATCGGTCAATGCCCATCGTTCACGCCAACGGCATCCGGCTCCACTATGAATCAGTGGGGTCGGGTGTTCCGCTGGTGTTCTGTCATGAATACGCAAGCGACGCGAGAGCCTGGGAAGCACAGCTTCGCTTCTTCGGTCGTCGCTATCGGGCAATCGCCTTCAACGGTCGTGGCTATCCGCCGTCGACCGTGCCGCAGGATGATTCGCAGTGGCTGCACCGCCATCTGATCGATGACCTGGCGGGCCTGCTCGATTCCCTCGGCATTGAACGTGCGCACATTGTCGGTCAGGCCACTGGCGGCAACGTAGCGCTCAATTTCGCGATCGCGCATCCGTCGCGCGTCATGGGGCTGGTGGTGGTTGGCGCGGGGGCGGGTACCAGCGATCGCGAGCGCTGGCTGGCGGGCGCCCGCGCGCTTGCCGATGACATTGCGCAGCATGGCACCGCGAAAGCCTTCGCCGCAATCGAGCAGGCGCCGCAGCGGGCGGTATTTCAAACCAAAGATCCGCGCGGCTGGCAGCAGTTCCTGGGGCTGCTGCACGATCTGTCGCCCGTGGCTGCTGAAAAGCTGATGCGCATCACCCTGGTCGATCGGCAGCCTGTGAATGCGCTTGGCGCGCAGCTTCAAAAGCTATCCATGCCGATTCTGGTGATGACAGGCGACCAGGATTTTCCGTCGCATGAGGCCTGCCGGTTCATTCGCGACCATGCGCCGTATGCTGGCCTCGCGATGCTGCCCATGTGCGGCCACGCGATGAATCTTGAGGAGCCCATGCTCTTTAACCAGATGGTTCAGGATTTTCTGTCGGCGGTTGACGCCGGCCGCTGGGGCACCTGGTCCCGGCACGCAGACCCGCGGAGCGCAAGCTGATGTTTCCAACGCCGTTTGAACTGAAGGTGCTGTTCTGGCTGTGCGTGATCCTCGCGCTCTGGCTGGGTTGGCTGATTCGGACTGACCACACCGATCTGCCCTGGATACCCCGCATCTGGCGCAACTTCGAAAACTCGGTCACGGTTTTCCTGATGCTGCTGATGCTGGGCGCCTCCACCATTCAGGTGCTGGCCCGCTACGTGCTGCCCGACGATGTCACCTTGCCCTGGACCGAAGAGGCCGGCCGGCTGTTCATGGTGTGGGCGACGCTGTGGGCAGCAGCCACGCTGCAGCGCACCGATGAGCACATCACGATGAACGCGATCTTCGATCTGCTGCCATCGAGCCTGCAACGTGTGCTTCTGATGTTCTGCGATCTGCTTACGATTGCGCTGCTGACACCGGTGGCATGGTGGGGTTGGAACAATGCCCGAATGCTCGACATCATGCAGTCAATTTCCCTCGGCTTGCCCTTGTCGATCTTCGCGTATTCGATCCCGGTCACAGCAGGGCTGATGATCATTTTTTCAATCGGACTGCTGGTGCGCCGCTTCACGGGCGCACCGGTGCGCACCGGCGGCGGTGCCGTCGAGATCTGACCAGGAAAGCAGCGATTCATGGACGGGCTCACCCTCATCATCATTGTGTTTTTTGTGCTGTTCGCGCTGCGCGTACCGATTGCCATCACGCTTATCGGCGCCTCGCTGGTCGGGCTGATCTTTGCGCCCTCGTCCATTCCGATTTCCACGCTGCCCACCACGATGTGGCAGGGCGTGAACCACTTCGTTCTGCTTGCCATCCCATTCTTCATACTCATGGGCGACCTCGCGCTTGCCTCGGGGGTTACGCAGCGTCTTGTCAATGTTGCCAAGGCCTGGATCGGACATATCTGGGGCGGCCTTGCGCACGTCAGCGTTTCGGTGAATGTGGTGATGGCAGGCATGTCGGGGTCTGACCTGGCGGATGCGGCAGCCACCGGCAAACTGTTGATTCCGGCCATGAAGCGAGCGGGATATCCGGTGGCCTATGCGGCCTCAATCATTGCTGGCGCTGCGATGATCGGTCCGCTGATTCCGCCGTCGATCGCATTCATCCTCTATGCGGCCGCCACCGAGGCGTCGGTCGGCCGGTTGTTTCTGGGTGGCGCGATTCCCGGCGCGCTCCTTGGCCTGCTGCTGATGCTGCAGGCCTATGTTCAGGCGCGCCGAAACAACTATCCGCGCGAACCCAAGGCCAGCATGAAAGAGCGGGTAAAGACCACTGCGGTGGGCATGCCTGTGCTGCTGATTCCGGCGGTCGTACTAGGCAGCATCCTTTCCGGTATTGCCACGCCCACTGAAGCCGCCGTGCTCGGTGTGCTGGCAGTCATTATCACGGGCGGATTCATCTACCGCGAAATGACACCGGCATCGTTTGCGCGCCAGGTGCTGGCCACCTCGCGAACCATGGGCTCGGTATTTCTGATCATTGCAGCTGCAGCCGTGTTTGGCAGGGTGCTCACGCTGTATGGCGTGGCCGATGGCCTGGCCACCTGGATGACCGGCATCACGAAGGAGCCGGCGGTATTTTTGTTTGCGGTGATCATCATTTACATGCTGCTTGGCTGCATGCTCGACACGGTACCCATCATTCTGGTGTTTGTGCCGCTGCTGATGCCAACGGTGACTGCGCTGGGTATCAATGAAGTGCAGTTTGGCGTCATCACGGTGTTCACCTTGCTGATCGGGCTTGTCACCCCGCCGTACGGCCTCACCATGTTCCTGCTGTGTCGAATTGCCAACCTCTCGATGATGCAGTTCTGGAAAGAGATGTGGCCTATCCTCGGCACGATGCTGGTCACGCTCGGGTTAATCACAATTTATCCGGAACTCACCACCTGGTTGCCGGACCTTCTGATGCCAATCAAATGAGCACCATCCTTGTCACCGGGCTGAGCGGCCTGATTGGTCGCGCCGTGGCCGATCGATTGTTTGCGATGGGTCGATCGGTTGTGGGCATGGATCAGCGCGTTGGCGCCAACGAGCCCTTTCCGGTGCTTACGCACGATCTGCCCGATCCTCATCGCTGGCATGAGGTGATCGAGCGTTTTGGGATCACCGACATCATTCATCCAGGTGGCGTATCGGGGCCGATGCTGCTGCCGGATGCACCGGCCCGAATCGTCGATATCAATCTCGCGGGGGTGGCCGGGCTGCTTGAGGCTGCGCGCATTCACAGGCTTCGGCGTGTGGTCTGTTTTTCGTCGGTGCTCGCCTATGGCGAACATCCTGACCTCTCGCCCGTCAGCGAGCGAGCGCCCTTGCAGCCGACGACGCTTTACGGCGCCACCAAAGCGGCGGGAGATGCGCTGATCACGGCCTATCACGCGCAGTTTGGGCTGGATGCGGTATCGCTTCGCGTGGCGGGCTGCTACGGGCCTGGACGGGTAACCCCGTGCGTGATTCGCCTGACCATTGAAGCGGGCCTGCGCGGAGAGCCTGCGCGCTTTCGGAGCGACCCGCGCAGAACGCGTCAGTTCGTTTATGTGGACGACGTGGTCGACGCGGTCATTGGCGCACTCGACGCAAACTCATTGGCTCAGCGACATTACAACGTGGGTCCCGGTGTCGTGCACGACCTTCCCGAGGTCGAAGCCGCGATTCGTCACAGCCTGCCTCAGGCGCGAATCGTTGAAGATCCGCAAGCCCTGCCGGTGGGCAGCTTTACCGTAGGCGCACTCACAATCGATGCCGCGCGGCGCGACCTGGGATTCAACCCCCGCGTGTCGCTGGTCGAAGGCACGCGCCGGACGCTCGAGTGGGTCAAACAGCGAGGCCACGGATGACACCGCTTGCTGAGTCATTTGATTTCACCGGTCGGCGGGTACTGATCACGGGGGCTGCCAACGGCTTTGGACAGGCGGCCGCCCGACGTTTTCACGCGCAGGGTGCGTCGCTGGTGCTCGCTGATATCGAGGCCGAACCCGTCAAGGCGCTCGCCGCCCAGCTGGGCGCCCAGGCCTTCGTCTTCGATCAGGCTGACGCGCCTTCGATCGGCGAGCTGGCAGCTGCGGTGGGCACGGTTGACGTGCTCATCAATAATGCCGGCGCGCTGGTTGCCAAACCTCTGCTCGACACCAGCGAAGCCGAGGCGCGCCATCTGATCGACACCGACTTTCTGGGGGTCTTTTTGCTCACCCAGCATTTCGGTCGCCTGATGGTGGCGCAAGGCCGCGGCGTCATTGTGTCTGTCGGGTCTCAAACCGCCTTTTGTGGCGGAGAGAACCGCGGTATTTACGCAGCCGCCAAGGCTGCCGTATCGCAACTGACCCGGGCGGCCGCCGTTGAATGGGGGCCGCATGGCGTAAGAGTGGTGTGCCTGGCCCCTGGCCGATCCATCACCCGCATGACCCAACAGACCGCAGCGCCAGGGTATTCCGGCGACCGAGGCCTGTCCCGGGTACCGCTGGGTCGCTGGGGTTCAGCGCAGGAAATCGCCGACCTGATCGTTTTCCTTGCGTCCGACGCTGCGGCCTACATCACCGGCGAAACGCTGATCGCCGATGGTGGGTATGTCATCGGCTGAGTGCGTATCGAGACAGCGGCCGTGCCATTTCATCGCGCGCATGTTAGTCAGACTGACACTGGCCGGTTATCGTGGCGCGACCAAGTTTCCGGAGATTGCGCCATGGCCCCGCCGATTGACCTCTACACCTGGAACACGCCAAACGGACGCAAAATCAGCGTCGCGCTCGAAGAGATGGCATTGCCCTATGCGGTTCATCCCATCGACATCACGCAGGGGCGCCAGTTTGATGAAGCGTTTCTGCGCATCAGCCCAAACAACAGGATTCCCGCGATCGTTGATCCTGAGGGACCGGATGGTCAGCCGATCAGCGTGTTTGAATCAGGCGCCATCCTGATTTATCTGGCTGAAAAAACCGGCCAGTTCTTACCGCGCGATGCGCGCCTGCGAGTCCAGGCGCTCGAGTGGCTGATGTGGCAGGTGGGCGGATTCGGCCCAATGCCCGGACAGGTGCACCACTTTCTTGGCGTCAGCAACCCTGAGGACCAGCGCTACGGGCTGGAGCGCTACAGTAAGGAAACGCGGCGGCTCTATGGCGTCATGGACAAGCGGCTGGCAACGCACGAATTTTTCGCAGGCGAGCTGTCGATTGCCGATTTCGCAATTCTCGGCTGGGCCTGGCGCCATGAGCGGCACAAGGTCGACCTTGCCGAGTATCCGAATGTCAGGCGCTGGTATGACCAGCTGATGGCGCGCCCGGGTGTTCGGCGCGGCTTCGAGGTCGGTATGAACTGACCGGCAGAGCGGCACCGCGCGGTTAGCCCAGCAGCCACCGCGCCGCCCAGCTGTACAGGGGGATGCCGACCAGCAGGTTGAGCGGAAAGGTGATCCCGAGAGACAGGCCGCAGTAAAGCGCCGGATTGGCCTCAGGAATAGCCTGTCGCATCACGGCAGGCACCACGATATACGACGCGCTCGCAGACAGCACCATGAGCAGTGCCGCATCCGCAGCGGCCAGTCGCAGCATCAGGGCCAGTCCCAGAGCAATCGACGCGTGCAGCAGCGGTGCGATGACCGCATAGACAATCAGTAGAGGCGGCGCTCTGCGGGCGTCACCGAAATTTCGGGCCACAGTCAGTCCCATGTCCAGCAGGAAAAAGGCCAGCATGCCTTTGAACAGGTCAATGGAAAACGGCTGCATCACCGCCTTGCCTGAGTCCCCGCTGACAATGCCTACCAACAGCGCGCCGATCAACAGCATGTGTGAGCCGTTGGTGAGCGACTCATGGATGATTTTTCCGATTTGCTGGCCGGCGGATCGGTTAGCCAGGGACTCGGCCGCAGCAAGACCACCCGCGACCGTAGACGAAACCGTGCCAGCGGTGCGAAGTGCGTTGGCGATCAGCACCGCGACCAGAATTGCGGGTGACTCCATCAGGACCAGCGCAACGGCCATGTGACCCCCTGCGGGCATGCCAAAATCTTCGAGATATTGCGCCGCGGTCAGAAAGGTGACGGCACTGACGGATCCGTAAGATGCGGCGATGGCCGCTGCGTCGTATCGGCTGACCCGATTTCGCAGCGCGAGATAGCCGATCGCCGGGGCAATGAGCGCCATCAGGACAGCGCCAATCAGGCTTGCCATCACCGCCAAGGTCAGGCCCGACTCCGCCAGTGCAAAGCCACCCTTCAGGCCCAGTGCCATCAGCAGATAGAGTGACAAAAACCGTGCGATCGGCGCCGGAATTTCCAGATCTGATTTCACCAGGCCGGCGAACAGGCCAAAAACAAAAAACAGGATGGCGGGATCGAAGAGGGCGTTCATGACATTTGGAAGCGTTCCGTGCCATTTTCGTTGTTTGCCAATACCCAGGTAAAATTGATTAGGCCTTACCAATTCATAGATAAAAATCTATTGGTTACCTGACGATGTACCCGATTACTTTCAGACAGATGCGCCTGTTTCTTGCGCTTGCGCAAACGGGTAGCGTCAGTGCGGCAGCGCGGTTGGTTAATGTCACGCAGCCCACCGCTTCAATGCAGCTGCGCGAAATTACTGAAACGGTTGGCTTTCCGCTGTATGAGCTCATCGCCCGTAAGGTTCGGCTCACCGACGCAGGCCGCGAGCTCGCCCGCACTGCCCGCCAGATCAACGAGGAATGGGATCAGTTTGCGCAACGAATCGATGCGATGAAGGGCCTGCGGCGCGGTCGTCTGCGGGTGGCCATTGTGAGCACTGCCGAATACTTCGTTCCGCGCCTGGTTGGCACCTTCTGCCGCAAATATCCTGATATCGAAGTCTCGCTTGAAGTACTCAATCGCGACGGCGTTGTTCGTCGTCTGCGTGAGTCGCTCGATGACCTCTACGTCATGTCGATGCCGCCCGATGACATTGATCTCGACGACCAGGTGTTCATGGCCAATCCGCTGGTGCTCATTTCGGCCACAGGCAGTCCGTTACTGCGACGAGACGACATCACGCTCTCCGAGCTTTCGGGCCAGCGCTTCATCTTGCGCGAACCCGGCTCGGGCACCCGGATGGCGGTTGACCGCTACTTTCGCCGGCGCGGCTTCAAGCCCCGTGTGCGGCTGGAGTTGGGCAGCAATGAGGCGATCAAGGAAGCGGTTGCTGGTGGCTTGGGACTGGGCGTGGTGTCGCGCCATACCTTGCACGGGCGCGAGCGCGAGGACGGCGTGGCGGTATTGGCTGTTGAAGGCTTCCCCATCAGTTCGTCCTGGCACGTGGTGCATCCGCGGCAGCGGCAGATCTCGCCGATCGCGTCGGGTTTTCGCGAGCATCTGCTGAGCGGCGAGCGGGTGTTGCGTCGCGGGGCGCGGGCTGGTTAGCGCATGCCCATCGAAGGCTGGAGTCGATCACCATGAAGTCAATGCACTCAGACCCGATCCCGCAAACCTATGAAGCCTGCCTGGGGCGCGACCGCGTCGATCCGCTTGGCGGGTTGCGGGCGCAGTTCGCGCTTCCAAGCGATCTGATCTATCTCGACGGCAACTCGCTGGGCGTTTTGCCAAAGCAGACAGCCGGGCGGCTCAGTGATGCGATCACGCGGCAGTGGGGGCAGGGGCTGATCCGAAGCTGGAACGATGCGGGCTGGTTTGACCTGCCGTGCCGGGTGGGCGACCGTATCGCGCGCTTGATCGGTGCTCGCGAAGGCGAGGTGCTTGCGGTCGACGGCACGTCCATCAACTTGTACAAGGTGCTTTGCGCGGCACTTGATCTGGCAGGGTCACGGCGCCAGCGGCCGCTGACGGTTCTGAGCGAAGGGGCAAACTTTCCAACCGATCTGTACATCGCGGAAGGGGCTTGCCGGGAGCGCGGTGCGCGCCTGCTTGCGGTCGATACCGAGGCGCTGGGCGATGCCATCGACGCGGGTGTCGATGTGTTGATGCTCACGCATGTCAACTACCGAACCGGCGCCATGCATGACATGGCCGCGATCACCAAACGCGCGCATGCGGCAGGCGCACTCATCATCTGGGACCTCGCCCACAGCGCAGGCGCGGTCCCGGTAGACCTGCACGCGGCCAATGCGGATTTCGCGATTGGCTGTGGCTACAAATACCTGAACGGTGGGCCGGGTGCGCCGGGATTTGTCTGGGTGCATCCCCGCCATGCCAACCACGCGCTGCAGCCGCTCTCTGGCTGGTGGGGCCATGCTGCGCCGTTTGCTTTTACGTCAGGCTATGAACCGGCGCCGGGCATCCTTCGATATCAGTGCGGCTCTCAGCCTATTCTGAGCCTGGTCGCGCTCGATGAAGGTGTCAGCACCGTGCTGGCCGCTGAAGGCTTGGGAGGCATGGCAGCGCTGCGCGCGAAGTCGCTCGCGCTCACCGATCTGTTCATCAACCGTATTGACCAGTTTGCAGGCAATCACGGGTTGGATATCGTCACGCCCAGGGCGCATTCGGCAAGAGGCTCACAGGTCAGTCTTACTCGACGCGAGGGCGCCTACCCAATGGTTCAGGCCCTGATTGCGCGCGGTGTCATTGGTGATTTCCGTGCCGGAAACGGTTCAACCGCTCCGGACATTCTGCGGTTTGGGTTCACGCCGCTTTACCTGGGTTTTGCCGAGGTATGGCGCGCGGCAGAGCATCTGCAGCAGGTCATCGAACGCGCGGAGTGGCGCGAGCCCCGCTTCCAGGCGCGTCATGCTGTTACCTGAACGCATCACTCATCACTGCGATAGCGGCGACACCTGAATACTTCGTACCAGCGAATTGAAGGGGCCCCCTGCAATCGCCGGGGTGTCCTGGGTAATCGACACATCGCTTCTTGTACGGAAGCTGGCGTAGAGCGTGACGCGCACCCGCCCTGCTACGGGCTGATTGGTATCGGCGTCTCGTATCGTGACCGATCGAACCGGGCCCAGGTAGCTGTAAACGATCGGACTGTCGTCGGCGTCCAGGCGGGCAATTGCACACGATCCAAGCCCGGAGTAGTTGGTCCACCAGTACACGCAGATCCGGGTCGACCGTTTGGTGATGGTGTCAACGCCCTCGCTGGATCCCGATCCGGTCCCCGTGCCCGATCCGCTTGATGTGCCTGCGCCCGAACTCGTGCCGTTGCCGGAAGAGGTCGACCCCGAGGCAACGCCGCCTGATGCGGTTGTGCCAGCGCCTGCCAGCAATTCTGCGCTGGGCGTCAGCCGCAACCCAGGGACCGTGATGCCCGCGACAGTGAGCGAGCGCGCGCGTGAATCGGACGCTGCGAGGTTGGTGGTAAGCGCGGCCTGAACCTGGGCCGCGTTGGGCGCGCTTTGCAGGGCGTGCAGAGCGGCTACCGCCCCCGACACCATGGCGGTGGCTGGTGATGTCCCCATGGTGGCAGCCCAGCAGTCGGTGGCGCTGCTCGTTGAACAGGGCACTGGTGCGCGGTAGGCGCCAACCGTGTCGCCGCCGATGGCGACGACTTTCACCTGACTGCTGAAGTTGCTGTACGAGGCGAGGCCCGAATAGTTGAGACGCGCGGCGGCAACGGGCAGCGCGTTGCTGACACAGGCGGGAAACGCCACAGCACCCATCGTGCCGCTGTTGCCCGCGGCCACCACGGGCACGACACCTTGAGCGCGCAGCCGATCAAACGCGTTGCGGAACATTCCGCCCAGGTAATCGGTATCGCAGGCCGCGGAATACGCGCCCGCACCCAGGCTGAGGTTGAGCGCGGCAATCGGAGCCTGCCCCGATGTGCGACGCAGGCGCGCCTGCTCGGTGACCCACTCGATTGCCGCGAGCAGATCGCCTGAACTGGCGCTGATTGCGCCGCGCGAATCGGCGTTGAACACCTGAACGGGAAGGATGCTGGCCGATCGGGCGACGCCACCCCGGTCGGCAGCAACCTGCCTGTAGTCCATCGCAGCGACAGCGGCCATGCTGGTGCCATGTCCGCAACCGGCCGACAGTGCGGCACTGCGGTTGGCGAAGCGGTCCACGCAACTGCGGCCTGCCGTGCTGCTGGTGGTGTCGATGCTGGTCCCATTGGGACAGAAGCCTGTTCCGCCATTGGCCGCCGTGGAAAAGCATGCGCCCGGAAGCACCTTGGTGCCCGCCAGCGCCGGATGCCGATCCTCAACGCCCGTATCGAGCACCGCGATAACACGCGAGCCGCCTTCCAGGGGTTGCCCCGAGAGCGCGGGCCAGGCGGTTTGGCCATCAAACGACTGCACGATGGCCTGATGCAGCGCGGTCGCGTCGCTGGCCGCCTGGGTGGTGAGCGGTCGGTCGGCATGAACGCCCCGCACGATGGATAAGCGCGGCAGCAGATCGAGTTCGCAGGATGTCAATTCGATGCGAACGGTGCTGCCCGAGACCGGCCGCTGGGCCCGTTCGAGCCGGGACTGCAGATCTGCGCTGCTGCAACGGGTGGTGGAAACGCCCGCCAGGGGTGCCGAGGCAGCAGTGCTCAGGTCGGAAATGAAGCGCTGCTGCAGCCAGGCGCGACGGCCGTCGGTGTCGCTGACCGTGGCGGCAGCCACCGGCGCGCCGTCGTTCAGTTCAACGAACACGCCGACGCTTTCGCTTTCATCGGCGGGGCGGATCTCGTCGACCTGGGCTGCAATGGCCGCGCTGGGTTCGGTGGCCACCGGTGAGGCGCCTCCCGACGAACCCGAGCCGCCGCATGCGGTCAGGATCAGCGAAAGTGTGATGGTCCACAAAAACGATGTGGCAGGGGCGAAGCGTGGCAGGCGTTCAGGCATGGCGGTCGCATCGATCAAAAGTGATGGTCGGGCGTTCGAGCTTTGAAGCATATCGGATATGCCAGAGTCTTCCGAATTATGTGGGAAAAAATCCCACCTGAGAATGGGGTTGCGGCTTGGACTGCGAGTCGGGCATCGGCGATTCAATCGAGTTTGACGGGTCGCTGCGTCGATACAAACCTGTTAGTGTCGTCAGGCCGAGGCTCTAGCGGCGCATCGCTCGGGATCCGGCAATCGTCACCCCTGGAAACGGAGTTCCCCTTGTCGAATTTGGCATCGCACCCGATTTCACCCGCGTCGTCGCACGTTGCGGGTCAACCGATTCGCTATGCGCGCCGCGAAGACCACCGCCTGATTACTGGCGCGGGTCGCTTTGCCGCCGACCATCTTGCGCCCGACATGCTGCATGCCTACGTGATCCGCTCGACGCACGCGCATGCCTGGATCCGTCGCTGCGATCTGTCGGCGGTCGCTTCGGCGTCCGGTGTGCGGCTGGTGCTCACTGCAGCTGACATCGAGGTGGATGGTCCGAAGGAGCTTCCCAACCTGATGGCGGTTACCAGTCCGGATGGCGCGCCGCAGCGCGTGGTGCTGATGCCGGTGCTGGCGCGCGACCGGGTGCATTTCGTAGGCCAGCCGATTGCATTCGTGGTGGCTGATACGGCTGATGCTGCACAGGACGCCGCTGAGCTGGCGCTGATCGACTATGAGGAGCTGGCAGCGGTTGCCAGCTTTGACGAGGCGATCGCGCCGGGTGCGATCACGCTGCATCCTGGTGTGCCGGGCAACCTGTCGGTTCACTACGAAGCGGGAGACCGTGCCGCGGTGGACGCTGCCTTCGCGCGCGCCACCTACGTCAGCCGTCTGAAGATCAACAGCCAGCGACTGATCGGTGCGCCGATGGAGCCGCGTGCCGTGCTGGCCGTGCATGACCGCAACGCTGATCGCACGCGGCTGTTCGCGCCGACGCAGGGCGTGCCCAGCATGACCAAGCAGATGTGCGCAGCCACGGGCCTCGCGCCGCAGCAGCTCGACATCGTCAGCCAGGATGTGGGGGGCTCGTTCGGTCTTCGCGCAAGCCCCTATTCCGAACATGTTCTGGCTGTGCTCGCAGCGCGCAAGCTCAACCAGCCGGTGCGTTGGCTGGGGTCACGTTCTGAGATTTTTCTGAGCGACTGGCACGGGCGGGCGCTAACGCTGGACGGTCAGATCGCGCTGGATGCCGAGGGCAGGATTCTAGCGCTTCGTTTTGAGGACACGGTCGACCTGGGCGCCTACATTGTTTTTGCCGGCACGCTGGTGGGAACACGGAATCTGTCGGTATCGATGGGCGGCGTGTATCGGGTGCCGGCTCTGCATATGAGCTCGCGGCTTGCCTACACCAACACCGTGCCCGTGTCCGCCTACCGCGGCGCAGGGCGGCCCGACATTGCGTATGCGATTGAGGCGCTGATGGATCACGCCTCGCGCGAGCATGGGTTTGATCGGATCGCGCTGCGGCGTCTGAACTTCATCACACCCGAAGCGTTTCCCTATCGCACTGCCAATGGCACGGTGTACGACCACTGCAATTTTGAGCGCCTGCTGGCGCGGGCACTTGAGCTGTCCGAGTTCGACAGTTTTCCGGCTCGCCGGGCGGCGGCCCAGGCCCAGGGCCGATTGCGAGGCATCGGGCTTGCCAGCTGGCTCGAGGTTTCCGGTATGGGCTCGGCGCCTCATGACTCGGTGCGGGGCGAGTTCGATGACACGGGCAACCTGATCATCTTCGGCGCAACCGGCGCGTCGGGTCAGGGGCATGAAACCTCATTTGCGACCATGGTTGAAGAGGCGCTTGGTCTGCCTGCTGATCGGGTGATGTATCGGGCGGGCGATCATGGTGTGTCAGTGGTTGGCAATGGCACCGAGGGCTCGCGAACGCTTTATGGCGCAGGCAGTGCAATCACCGTCATGTGTGAGCAGATTCGCGAGCGGGTCAACGGCCTTCGCGCCGCGCGTGGCGAATCACCTGATGCGTCGTTCGATCTGTCCGCCTGGGTGCGCTCGCTGAGCGCGGCGGAGCGCTCGCAACTCGCCATTGAAGCGCAGGCAAAGTCGGGGGCCACGTTTCCCAACGGCTGCCATGTCGCCGAGATCGAAATCGACCCCAGTACGGGGACCACGCAGCTGATACGGTATGTGTCGGTCGACGATGCGGGCCGGCTGATTTCCGAACAGCTGGTGCATGGCCAGATGCAGGGCGGCGTGGTGCAGGGATGGGGGCAGGCTTTCTGCGAGAACGTGGTGTATGACGCACGTGGCCAGCTCAGCTCGGGCTCGTTCATGGACTACGCCATGCCCAAGGCCGGCTGCGTACCCGAACTGGTCAGCGACAATCTGCCGATCCCCACCACGCTGAACCGCACGGGTGCGAAAGGCGTCGGCGAATCGGGTTGCACCGGATCACTGCCCGCGCTTGCCAACGCAATGAGTGATGCGCTTGCCGCGAACGGAGCGGCTGCCATCGACATGCCCTTTACGCCAGCCCGCGTGTGGGCGGCGCTCAACCCGGAGACGCGCTGACCATGGCCGCTCAAGCGATCAATGAACTGAGCGGCTTTGAGGCCGCCCGGTTGCTGCAACGGCGTGAACTGACAGCGAAGGCCTACGCCCAAGCGAGTCTTGCCCGAATCAGTGAGCGCGAGCCCCTCATCGGTGCGTTCGCCTTTGTGGCGGCTGAACGCGTTCTGGAGCAGGCTGCCGAACTCGATCGCTCGCCCATTCAGGGCCCGCTGCACGGGCTTACCGTGGGCATCAAAGACGTGTTCGATACGCGCGACATGCCCACGCAAGGCGGGTCAGAGGCGTTTCGCGGGCATCAACCGGCCACCGACGCTGCCGTGATTGCGCTGCTGCGCGGCGCGGGCGCGCTCATGATCGGGAAAACAGTCACCACCGAGCTTGCAACCTTTCCGCCCAACGGCACGCGCAATCCGCGTGACCCGGGCCACACGCCTGGCGGCTCGTCATCCGGATCAGCCGCTGCCGTGGCTGATTTCATGGTGCCATTTGCCACCGCCACGCAAACGCTTGGTTCCACGATTCGCCCAGCCGGCTACTGCGGGGTCTGCGGCTACAAGCCCACCTACAACCTGCTCCCCCGGCGGGGCGTATGGCCGAATGCCGACTCGGTTGACACGGTGGGCCTCATGGCCCGCGATGTCCGCGATGTGGCGATCTTTGCTGCAGCGGCCGGTCACTATCCTGCGCTCGCCTTTGATGACCATGAGGTTACTGCGCCGCCTGTAATCGGTTTTTGTCGAACCTGGGAATGGGATCGGGCTGACGCATCCATCCACGACGCGTTCGAAGACAGTCGGAAGCGGCTTGCGGCCGCTGGCGCGCGCACGCTCGAGATCGTGCTGCCGGAATCATTCCGCGGACTGCTTGAAGCCCATCGGCTAGTCGCCTGGTATGAGATGGCCCGAGGCTTTGCCGATATCGTCGCGCATGATGGCGAGCGCATCCGCAAGCCTCTGCTTGACCGGACGCTGGCGGGTTTGCAGGTGGAGCCCGCACAGTATCTGGCGGCTCAGACGCTGGGTCGTGCATGTCGGCAGCAACTCGCCGACATTTTCGGATCGTGTGATGTGCTGTTTGCGCCTGCTGCCACTGGCGAGGCGCCCGGCGGCCTTGAGAGCACCGGCGACACGTCAATGAACCAGATCTGGACCTTTCTGCACGGGCCCAGTGTGTCGGTTACCGGTGGCTTCGGGCCGAGCGGCTTGCCGCTCGCGATGCAGGTGCTGGGGCGGATTGGCGACGACGCGCGGACCTTGCGCGCGGCGCGCTGGGTTGAGCGCTGTCTGGGTCGCTAAGCGCGCGCTGCCCCAGAAGCGAGACCACCAGCGCATCCAGCGTTCGATCGTCCAGCGGGCGCTTGCGATCAAGGTGATGGAACATCAGATAGCCATCAAACGCCATTACCAGGAAGTGACCGAGATCCGATCCCTCGAATAATCGTCGCCTTGCAGGCGGAAGACAGTCGAGCACCAGCGCCTGCATCTGCGCTTCCATCCATCTGAGCAGCACCTGCTGGTAGCCCTCACCGCGCTGCATGGTGGAAATGGCCTGGATGATGTTGTTGCCGAAGCCGCTGTTCTCTTTAGGGATGTCGCGCCAGAAGCTGCCCAGCACAAAGCGCAGCCGCTCGCGGCGGTCTGTGATGGTGGCCGCCTCGCTGGCAAGCGCCTCAATGCGTGCGCGCAGCCAGGGGTCATAGAGTTCGTACAGAATTTCCAGCTTCGAGCGGAAATAGACGTACACGTTGGCGGTTGAGGTACCCGCGCCCTCCGCGATTTTCGGCAGGCTGGTTGCGATATAGCCATGGCGGGAAAACAGTGTTCGTGCCGAACGCAAAATCGCCGTTCGCACCTCGTTCTTTTTTGTCTGGCCCATGTTCAACAACCCGAATCGTTTGCTAGCCCATGAAGCCGGGCAGCCACAGTGCAAGAGAGGGCACCGCCACCAGCAGCGAGACGCGAATCAGGTCGGCGGTGACGAAAGGCGCAAGGCCACGGAAGATGGTTCGCGTGGCGATATCGGGCTGCACCTGGTGCAGCACAAAGACATTGAGCCCGACGGGCGGGGTGATCAGCGCAACCTCGATCATGGTCACCACCAGAATGCCGAACCACACCAGGTCGTAGCCCAGTGAAGACACGATCGGATAGAACACGGGCACGGTCAGAAACAGCATGGACATTGAATCGAGGATGCAGCCGAGCACCAGATACACGATCAGAATGACAACGATCACCATCCAGGGCTCGGAGGTCATCGACTGAACGGAAGCGCCCAGTGCTTTGGGCACGCCTGCAATATCGATGAAGTTCGAAAACACCAGTGCGCCAATGAGCAGGATCAGAATCGAGCAGGTTGAGCGCGCGGCATCCAGCAATACCTCGAGCAGGCGACCGCCGCCCAGTTCACGTCGCGCAGCCGCAAACAGAAAGCCCGCGAACGCGCCGACGCCAGCAGCCTCGGTGGGCGTGAACACGCCCAGATAAATGCCGCCAATAATGAACACAAACAGCGCTGCAACAGCCCAGACCTTCCGGAGGCTGCGCAGCCGCTCGCGTGCCGAGGTGCGCTCGCCGGGCTGGCCGCTGTCGGGGTTGCGCCAGACCGACCATAGCACCGCGCCCACATACAGCAGTGCTCCGATCAGTCCGGGGATAATGGCGGCGATGAACAGCTTGCCCACGTCCGTCCGGGTCATGAAGCCATAGATGAGCAGTGGCACCGAGGGCGGGATCATGATGCCCAGCGTGGCGCCCGCAGCCACCGATGCCGAGGCTAACGAGTCGGCGTAGCCGAAGCGTCGCATCGGGGGTAACGACACTTTGGCCATGGTGGCCGCTGTGGCGAAGCTGGAGCCGCAGACGCTGGCAAACCCTGCGCTGGCAATCACGGACGACATGGCCAGGCCGCCGCGCAGATGGCCGACAAACGAATTGGCTGCGCCAAACAGTTCATCAGACAGACGAGACGCAGCGATGAATCCACCCATCAGAATGAAAAGCGGAATCACCGACAGCTCTTCATTCATGACGGTGTTGAAACCCACCTGGCCGACCATCGCCAACGCTGCCGGCAATCCCTGCAGCAAAGCGAATCCGCCGAAGCCGATCAGAAGCAGGCCAAATGCGATGGGCAGCCCTGCGAACAGCAGGGCAAAGAGCAGAATGAAGGCGGCAAGCGCAAGGCCCATCTCAGCGCTCGTCCTTTGAGCCTGTGTTGCTCACCAGGCAGTGAACCGCGAGGGCCGCCAGCATCAGCGCGCCGATAGCGGCGGATGCGGACATCAGATAACCGAGCGGCGCATAGGGCAGATTGAGGACGGGGGTGCTCTCGTCCATCGCGCCCAGCTTGCCGGCATGCACCCAGATCCGCCAGGCCAGAAATCCGGTCCCCGCCGCGCTCAACAGGTGAATGATGAACAGGCGAATTCGCTGCACCCAGCCTCGAAACAGGTGATCAAGCAGGCCGAGCGACAGGTGTTCGTTGGTTGCGCACAGCAGGGGAAGCGTCGTGAACGCAAGCGCCCCCATCTGCACCTGGATCATCTCGTAGCCCGCTGGTAGCGGGCTTGAAAACAGATAGCGGCCGCCGACATCAATGGCCACTGTAAGCATCAACGCAAAAAGTTGCAGCGCCACCAGCAGGCCCAGGGCCCGCAGGATGGCGCTACGCAGTGGCAACAGCACGCGGCGGATCCGGAGCGTCGCGGCGCTTACTTGTAGGAGCTGATGATGGATTTCAGATCGGTCAGCGCCGCTTTGGAATCAACACCGGCACCTTGCGCAGCCTTCAGCCAATCTTCCTCGAACGAGCGAAGCGCGTTCTCAAGCTCGGCCAGATAGGCGCCCGAGGCCATGGTGATCTCGACGCCCGCGGCCTTGACGTTCTCGCGAGACTTTGCCGCCTCGGCATCCCAATTACGGCCAGCGATGGCTGAGAGCCGCTCACCCGAGAGCTTCAGGATGGCGTCCCGGTCAGCCTGTGACAGCTGGTTCCACCGAGCCTTGTTCACGCCAAAAAAGAAGGTGGCGGAATACATGCCTTTCGGGAAATCGAGCAGATGGCGGATGGTTCCCTGCAGTGAAAAGTCGGTGAAGGATGAGGCATCGATGAACAGACCGTCGGTGACGCCGCGGCGAACCATTTCGGCTGCCTGTGGGCCTGGCGCGCGGATACCTACGCCGCCCAGGACCTTGGCGATATCAACGTTGATGGCGGCACCGCCCGCAAGCTTGATACCGTTCCAGTCGGCCATTGTTTTGAGCGGCTTCTTCGATGTCCAGACGCGCCCGGGTTGCGCGGCCCACAGCGCAAGCAACTGCATGCCGGCATGTTCGTCGCGCGCGGCGAAGTGCTTTTCAGTGACACGCCACAGCGCAACCGACAGCGGCTCAGACAGATCGGACAGGAATGGCAGTTCGCCCACGCGGGCGAGCGTAAAGCGCTGCGGTGTGTAGCCGTGGACGCTAAATACCGCTTCCACAATGCCGTCTTTCACCATGTCGATCTGCGTGGGCGGCGGGCCCAGCGTGCTCGCGGTCACGTCAAATCGAACACGACCCTGGGTGGCTGCAGCGACCTCGTCGGCCCACGGCTTGAGGGTGCGAGTCATGATGGGATGGGTGGGCGGCAGCCATCCGTTGATGCGGAACACGGTTTGCGCCTGCGCTGCTCCCGCAGCCACGGACAGCGCCAGCGCGAGCGCTGCGCCAGCCGAGAATCGTTGCAGTCGGATCATCAGGAGCTCCCAGGGGCTGGTGTGGACGGGCATTGAAAACGTCGGCGGATATTAGCGAACGGTATTCCGCTGTCAAGGATCTTCGCAAGATTGTCGGACCCTGCTCTCAAAACAGCGGTTTCGGCCCGTTCTGACCCTGCGGCAGTTGCAAGAAATCGCCCGCCATGATCAGAATAACGAATGGCGTTCGCTGAAGCGGCTTCAGCGGCCTGCCTCCGTCGTTCAACCTTTGTCGCGGCTTCCCAGATGCTTCAACACGATATGCAGGGCCTGCGATCGCTGGTCCGCCCTGACCGCGTTCACCACTCGGTTTACTCAGACCCTGCGTTGTTCGAACTCGAGCTCGATCGCATCTTCGGACGCGCGTGGCTTTTGCTGGGACACAGTTCACAGGTGGCACGACCCGGCGACTGGTTCACCACCCGTATGGGGCGTTTGCCGGTCATCGTGTCGCGCGATGCGTCGGGCTCGGTGCGGGTGCTGATCAATCGATGCACTCACCGGGGCGCGCTGGTGTGCCACGAGGCCAGCGGGCACTCGCGCCATTTTGTCTGCCCGTATCACGGTTGGGGCTTCGAACTTGACGGCCGACTGACCGGCGTGCCGGTGCCGCAGGGCTATGGTGCCGAGCCGCAGCGAAGCTTTGCCGAGTTGGGCCTGCGAGCCGTGCCTCGCGTCGATCTCTACCGGGGCTTTATTTTTGCAAGCCTGGCGTCATCCGGGCCTGGCCTCGCGGATTTTCTGGGGCCGCTTGCCAGTTCGTTCGACGACCTGGTTGATCGCGCGCCTGATGGCGAGGTTGAGGTCGCCGGGGGCGTGTTCAAGCACACCTATGAGGGCAACTGGAAGCTGGTGCTTGAAAATCACCTCGACGGTGTGCATCCGAACCACGTTCATATTTCGTCGGTGCATGTGGCCCGCGACGCACCCGATCCGGGTCAGCCAGAAAAATACTCCGACATTTCAATCCGCCAGATGCGCCAGAACGGCGCGCCGGAGCCGGTCTGGGAAGCGATTGGCATGTGGACCAGTGATTGGGGTCACGGCTACATGGGCGACTACCACTCGGATGGCCGACTGGTGGTGGGCCTGAACAACCCGGTATTTGCCGACTATCGCCAACGGCTCGAGCAGCGGGTGGGCGCCGACGAGGCGCAGCGCATTCTGGGCGTTACCCGCTGGAACACGATCGTGTATCCCAACGTGTCATTCATGAGCCAGTTCCGGCAGCTTCGAATTGTTCATCCCCTGGCAGTCAACCGCACCGTTGTCTACACCTACAACCTGCGCTTGAAGGGTGCACCCGAGCAGATGTTTCGCGACACCGTTGCCTTCTCCAATGTGGTCAACGGCACCGCATCCTGGGTGCTCACTGACGACCTGGAAGTGTACGGTCGGGTGCAGCAGGGGCTGTCGGCGGCGCAGCCCGAGTGGGTCAACCTGTCGCGGGGTGTCGGCACCGATGTGCCGGACGGCGAGCTGCTTCGAGGCGGCACGGGTACCAGTGAAATCTTCATTCGCAGGCAGTTCGATGCGTGGCTGCGCTATATGTGTGCTGAGTCGGCGGAGGACATGGCATGACCGGCTCAACTGACTCCTTGCACGCGCTCGGCGAAAGCGTGCGCGCCTTTCTCTATCACGAGGCGCGGCTGCTTGATACGCACTGTTTTGAAGAGTGGCTTGCGCTCTTTGCAGACGATGCTCATTACTGGGTACCGCTTGAGCAGGGGCAGGCGGATCCGCTCAACACCTCGTCCATCATCTATGACGACCGCACGCTGCTCGAACTTCGGGTTCGCCAGATCACGCATCCGCGTGCGCATGCGCGGCGGCCGCTGGCGCGCACCGTGCACCAGGTGAGCAACGTGCAAATTCTCGAGCACACGGACACCGCCACGCGGGTCGCTTCAGCGCTCGTGTTGCTTGAATACCGGCTCGAGCAGCAGCGCACCTGGGCGGCGCTCGTCGAACATCGTCTGCGGCAACACCAGGGGCACTGGCAGATTGCTGACAAACGCGTCGACCTGATCAACTCCGAAGCTGAACTGCCCGGCATCGCCTTCCTGCTCTAGGCAGGCAGCCCGTTCATCGTGCGCCAGGCGCCTCAATCATCATGAATTCCGACTTTCTTGGCATCGCCGGGCGCACCGCGCTCGTGACGGGTGGCGCTCGAAACATTGGGCGAGCCTGCGCGCTCAGACTGGCCAGCGCGGGCGTTCAGGTCGTCATTGGCGATCTGCTCGCTGATCAGGCCAACCAGGTGGCAGACGAAATCCGTGCGGCCGGCGGCTCGGCGATAGGTTGTGCGCTGGATATTGCCGACCGGGTGTCGGTTGAAGCGTGTGCAGCCCGTGCCCGCGAGCGCTTTGGGCGAATCGATGTCCTGGTGAATAACGCAGCGCTGTTTTCCGCGCTCGGCTATCAGGATTTCGACCAGATCCCTTTTGAAGAATGGGACCGCGTGATCCACACCAATATCACCGGCACGTTTCAGTGCGTCCGAGCGGTCACCCCCGACATGAAGTCGAGTGGCTGGGGGCGTATTGTCAACGTGTCATCAGGCACTTACCGAATGGGGCGCCCACACTTTCTGCACTACGTCACCAGTAAAGCCTCGCTCGCCGGCATGAGCCGATCGCTCGCGCGGGAGCTCGGTCAGCACGGCGTCACGGTCAACACGGTGTTACCTGGCGTGGTGCTGCATGGGCTGCAGGCAAGCCGCCTGCCTGACCAGTACAAGCAGATGATCCTCAACATGCAATGTGTTCCTCAGCCGCTGGACTGCGAGGCCATTGCCAACGCAGTCACCTTCCTCTGCTCCGAGGCGGCTCGCTTTGTCACCGGGCAGGAACTTGCTATTGATGGAGGGCTCACGCATGGCGGATAACGCGGACGGCGCGCCCAAGGTGTGGCTCGACCTGGATCAGGCTGCGCTTGACCGGGCCTATGATCAGGCGCAGCACGCGCCAAACATGCAGCAGGTGCTCAAGCGCTATGAGCTCTCCAGTGAGCGGGCGCGCGAGCGGCTTGGGCAGCCTTCGCGGCATGCTTACGGGCCCTCGGCCGCTGAGGCGCTTGACTGCTTTTGCCCCGGCGAGGCGCAGGCGCCCTCGAACCCTAAGCTCAGGCCCGCACTGCTGTTCATTCACGGCGGGGCCTGGCGCGGCGGACTGGCACGCCACTATGCGTTTGTGGCCGAGCCGTTCGTGGCGGCTGGCTATGCAGTCTTGATTCCCGACTTTGCACCGGTCACCGAGCTCGATGGCGATCTGGGCCGCATGACCGATCAGATCCGTCGGGCCATTGCCTGGGTTGCCTCCAATGCGGCCGCGCTGGGCATCGATCCGGCGCGTGTGCATTTGTTCGGACACTCGTCGGGCGGACACCTTGCGGCCGCTGCACTTGCAACAGATTGGCGCAGCGACTTTTCGCTTGCGTCGAACTCGCCCATTGCCAGTCTCAGCGTCTGCAGCGGCATTTACGACCTGCTGCCGGTTCGATTGTCTGCCCGGGGCAACTATCTTCGACTTACCGATGAACAGCTCGAACGACTCAGCCCAGTCCGGCATCTGAGTGGATTGAGTGTGCCGTTGACGGTTGCCTGGGGTTCACTCGAGAGCCCCGAGTTTCAGCGGCAGGCGCAACACTATGCCAATGCGGCGCAGGCGCAGGGTGTGCCTGTCACACGCCTGACCGCCGAGGGCTACAACCACTTTGAAATTCTGGAAACGCTCGCCAACCCCTGCGGTCTGCTGGGTCGGGCCATGCTTGGACAGATCGCTGGCGGTCATGAGGGGCGAGCGGCCAATCCAGCACCGCATCGTGTCGGGTCTGCCGAGGCGGCCACGTTGCCCAGCGCCCCGGGAACCCTGGGCACCGACGCCGATCCTGATCGCCATTGGATGCGCCTGGCGCTGGCCCAGTCTCAAGAGGCCTTCGAGCGCGGCGACTGGCCAACCGGCGCCGTGCTGGTCCGCGACGGAAAGCTGCTGGCCACCGGGCAGAACCGCCAGGTATCGCAATGTGACTTAACCGTGCACGCGGAATCCGATGTGATTCGGCGGGCGATTGCAGCGCACGGCGTGGGTGTCACGCAGGGCGCGACGCTTTACTGCACGATGGAGCCCTGCCCGATGTGCGCAGGCGCATTGAAGAACGCGGGCGTCTCGCGTGTCGTGCTTGCGCTGCGGCATGCGCGCCTGCGCCGCACCGACCTGGGGCGTTATACGCTGGAAGCGTTTTCGGATTTAACCGGGTGGACACCCGAACTGCGCTCGGGCGTGCTCGAAGAGGACTATCTGGCGCTTCGGCTGCGCTGGGGGCGTGACCCGGTCAGAACCGACTAAGCGTGCTACCCGGCAGCGGCCGCGCCACCCTGGCGCAGCCGCGCGGGCTAAGAACAGCGCGCGAGCCTTACTCGAGTGACAGCTTCTGCTGCGTCACCACCTGGCGGTATACCTCGAACTCGGCCTTGATCTGCGCGGCGAACTCCTCGGGGCTGTTGCCAATCACGAGTGATCCGGTGTCCTCGATGCGCTTGCGCACGGCGGGATCCTCGAGCGCCTTGCGGGTGGCTGCGTTGATGCGATCGACCACCTCGCGGGGAAGGCCCTTGGGCCCAAGAATGCCGTAGTAGGCCATCCGGTTCACCGGCTCAAGACCCACTTCCTTGAACGTGGGGACGTTGGGCAGTACGGCAAGCCGTTGCGGCGCGGCGACCACGACTGGCAGCAGGCGGTTCGCCTGAACGAAGGGCAGGGCCGAAGGAATATTGTCGAAAATAATCGGCACCTGACCCGCGACGGTGTCATTCAACGCAGGGCCCGCACCGCGGTAGGGGATGTGAATGACGAACACGCCAGCCAGACTCTTGAACAGCTCGGTTTGCAGATGCCCGATGCCGCCCGTGCCCGATGACGCGTAGGAATATTTGCCCGGCTTCGATTTCAATTCATCGATGAAGCTCTTGTAGTCGCGTGCCGGGAAGCTTGGATGAACCGCGATCAGGTTCGGTGTGGCCGCGATGTTGATGACCGGCGTGAAGTCGGTGATCGGGTTGTAGGGAATCTTTGGATTGATCGCCGGATTGGCGGCAGTGGTGGAAACCGTTGCCATCCCAAGCGAATAGCCGTCCGGCGTTGAACGCACGGTTTCGGTGGCGCCCACCACCCCGCCACCCCCCGCCTTGTTCTCGATGACCACGGGCTGGCCGAGGGCTTTGCCCAGTGGCTCCGCGATCACGCGCGCAATGATGTCGGTGGTGCCGCCCGGTGCAAACGGCACCTGCAGCTTGATGGAGCGAGTGGGATATTGGCCTTGTGCGTAGGCATTGATGCCGGCGAGCCCGACGGCGGTGGCCGACGCGGTAACCAAAGCGCGACGAAGGAGTTTCATTGAATGACTCCGATTAGGAAGGAATTGGGTAGAGGCCACGAAAATGTACTTGAGTTCGCGACCCGCGCAAAACCCTTCCTGGTTGCGAGACTGGGAATTGTCGAGAAGCTTCAATGAAAAAACCGGACATTCACTGCGTTACCGACCAGGTCACCTCCATCGGCGAAGGCCCGCTTTGGGTGGCAGCCGAGCAGGCCCTCTACTGGGTTGATGTGGGCCTTGAGCCTAAGACGTTGCATCGCTATGCGCCCGCCACGGGTACGACCACCACCTGGAAGCTGCCGCAGCGCGCCTCGGGGCTGCGCGAGCGCGCCGACGGCAGTCTTCTGATTCACTTCCAGCGCGGCCTTGCGGTCACCGACCCCACGCCTGACAAGCTTCGGATGCTGCCGCTATGGGGCATTGATTTCTCGATTCAGCGAATGAACGACAGCGCGGTCGACCCCGCCGGCCGGCTTTGGATTGGTTCGTACGAGCGCACGCTGAAGCGCCCGCTGGGCGAACTCTATCGAATCGACGGCAGCCTGATCGCCGCAACCATCGACCGGGGCTTTGAGGTGTCCAATGGCATCGCGTTCAGTCCTGATGGCCGCACCCTGTATCACACCGACACCCATCCCGATGGCCGTATTTACGCCTGGGATTTCAACCCCGCCACCGGCGAGGCTGCGAATCGTCGCGTGCTGATCGATTTTGCGGGGCGCCGCGGTCATCCTGATGGCTGCACCATCGATGCCGAGGGCATGCTCTGGGTGGCTGAATTGGGTGCATCGCAGCTTATCCGCATTGATCCCACTGGACGCGTTGAACGCGAGGTGCCGCTACCGATCAGTCGTCCCACCAGCGTTGCATTCGGCGGCCCCGATCTTCGTACGCTGTATGTCACGTCAATGACCTTCATGCTTGACGAAGCCGCGCTTGCGCGCGAGCCCTATGCCGGGCGTCTGCTTGCGTTTGAGCCCGGCGTGCAAGGCCTTGCCCTGCCCAAGCTGAGCTTCTGACCGCTCAGATGGTTGCCCAGCTGGGCGACTCGCGATCCAGCATTCGCTTGATCGAGGCGAAGAACAGATCCGATTGCTGGCGCTCGCCGGCAATCTGCGCGCCCACCCGGGCGCACAGCGCTTCCGGCACCTGCCGCAGGGGCTTGCCCGCTGCCATCTGCGTGGCCAACAGCTGATGCATGCAGGCGCGCTCGAGGTAGTACAGGTCATCAAAGGCCCATGCCAGGTTGGCCCCCACCACCGTGACACCGTGACTGGCCATGAACAGCACATCATGGTCTTTGAGCTGTGAGGCGATTCGCACGCCTTCTGCATCGTCCAGTGCAACCCCGTTGTAATGATCGTCGTAGCCCACCCGCCCCCAGAAGCGCAGCGTGTTCTGGTTACACCATTCAAGCCGCCCGCCCTCGATCAGCGTAAGCGCGGTGGCATGCGGCATGTGCGTATGCAGCACCGCCTTGGCGCGGGGGCTGGTGCGGTGAATCCAGCTGTGGATGAAGAATGCGGTCGGCTCGAGTGCGTGCCGGCCCTCCAGCACGCGGCCGCTGCCGTCGATCAGCAGCATGTCACCCGCGGTGACCTCCGACCAGTGCAAGCCCTGAGGGTTGATCAGATATCGGTCGGGCGCAAGCTCCAGGCTGAAATGGTTGCAGACCCCTTCGTTAAGGCCCAGCCGCGCGGCCCAGCGCAGTGCGGCGGCAAGGTCAATCTTTCCTTGCCTGAGGCTCGCTGGGTTGAGTGAAGCGGCTGTGTGGTGTGTGGGTGCAGTCATGGCGAGTGTTCTCCTTGGTCGGGATTATTGCCGACGACAGCCCCGCTGCTAAAGTGGCGGGCTTATTGATGGTTTGGCTGCCTCGTTAGCAGCTCGTTTTCATGCCCAACCGCATCGTCCAGCTCCGTAATCTGATTCTGAGAGCCAAGCACGCGTATTACTTCGGTCCGGAGCCGCTGATGTCCGATGCCGAGTATGACTCGCTGGAGGATGAACTCCGCGCGCGCTCGCCCGATGATCCCGTGCTCGCGATGGTCGGGGCGCCAGTGCCCGCCGACAGCATTCTTACCAAGGCCCGGCACGCGATGCCGATGGGCAGCCAGAACAAGGTCAATTCCGAGGCCGAATTTCGCGCCTGGGTCGACAAGAGCGGCGGGCCGCCGCTTCACGTCAGCCTGAAAGGCGACGGCGCGAGCGCGGCTGCCTACTATCGCGATGGCCGGCTGATGCAGGCGATCTCGCGTGGCGACGGCGTGATCGGTGAAGACATCACCGCCAACGCGATCCGGTTCAATGGGTTGCCCGCCTGGGTGGGCAGCGGCCCGGAACGTTTCACTGGCGCAGTGCGCTTCGAGGTCATCCTGACCGTCGAGGAGTGGGCCAAGGTTGACCCCGCCCGCAGCAAGAATCCTCGCAATGCCGGCAGCGGCATCATGGGGCGAAAAAATGGCCACCAGTGCGAGCATCTCACCGCGTTTGCCTTTGACATCGATGAGCAGCGCGATGGCGCATCGGTGCGGTTCGCATCCGAGTCGCATAAGCTCGCGCGTCTGGCTGAATTGGGTTTCAACCTGATCCCGCATGCCTTCTGTTCCAGTGTCGATGAAGCCGTTGCCTGGCATCGCGACGCCGGGGCGCGGCGCGATTCACTGCCGTTCTGGATCGATGGCGTGGTCATCAAGATTGATGATGTTGGGCGGCAGGAAGCGTTGGGTGTCACCGCTGGCCGGCCCAAAGGGCAGGTGGCCTGGAAGTTTGATTCGGCAGGCGCCGAAACGGTGCTCGAAGACGTGGTTGTGAGCGGCGGCCATACGGGGTCGCTCGTGCCCACCGCGCAGCTTCGGCCGGTTGAAATCGGTGGCACGACAGTCAGCAGTGCATCGCTTGCCAACTTTGACGAAATCGCCCGACTCGATGTCGCCATCGGCGACTCGGTATGGCTGATCAAGGCCAACGACATCATCCCGAAGGTGATTCGGGTCACGCACCGGCCGCCCGACCGGCGCCCGATCATTGCGCCCAGCGCATGCCCGTTTTGCGGTGGTGCGGTGGGCCGCCGGCGGATCACCTCGGGCGAAGAGGGCGTGATCCTTGAATGCCGCAACGCAGCCTGCCCCAAGAAAAGCACGGGCAAGATCGATCGGTGGATTACCAGTCTCGACATTCAGGGTATCGGCGACTCCGTGCTTGAGGCGATGCTTGAGCGCTTCGGTATCGAAGATGCTGCCGATCTTTATGCGCTCGAGGCCCGCAGCGCTGAGCTGGCCGAACTGGTGATCAATGGCGAGAAGGGCATTCGGCTGGGGGACAAACGCGCCCGATCGATTCTGGACGCGATCGATGCCACGCGCACGCTGAGCCTCGCGCAGTTTTTGGGCTCGCTTGGGATAGAAAGTGCCGGCATCCGCCGAATTGAATTGATGATCGCCGCCGCCGGGGGCGAACTGGACACGCTCGATCAATGGCGGTCGGGGCGGCTGCGCGACCCTGAATTTGCAGAGCGCGTGGGCGTGCCCAACCTGGGGGCTCCGATCCAGGACGGCATCGATGGCATGAGCGGCGTGATCGACAAGATGCTCGCCAACGGCGTATCGGTGACCGCGCCACAGCGCGATGTGGTGGGTGACGATGCAACGGGCGAGCCCGTGAAAACCGTCTGCATCAGCGGCAAGCTGCCCAGCGGGAAAAAGAAATCAGACTACGAGGCACCGCTTGCGGCGGCAGGCATGAAGCTGGTGGATGCCGTGACGCGCGAGACCACCTATCTGGTGCTGGCCGATCCGAATTCGGTGAGCAGCAAAGCGGAGAAGGCGCGCAAGCTGGGCATTGAAGTGATTTCCGAAGAAGCGCTGATGGCGCTGGTGGGTGAGGCGCCGCCTGCGGGCTGAGGATGCCGAGCGACCGTGGCGGTGAATGTCAGGCGATGACAATGTCGCCCGGGTAGCCGGCCAATGCGGGGTCGGAAGTCAGCAGCGTGAAGCCCTCGCTGATGGCCTGCGCGACCAGCAGCCGATCGAACGGGTCGCGGTGCAGCGGTGGCAGGCTGCCAGCGGTGATTACGTGGCTGCCGCTGATGGCAATCTCGGTGTAGCCGTTATCGATCAAAAGACGGCGAAAGACCGAGGCATCGAGCGTGAAGTTTGGACGGCCCAGGCCTGCCTTGATGGCGATTTCCCAGAGGCTTGCCACGCTGAAAAAGAGCGCATGTTCTTCGTTGCTGATGAGCTTGCGCAGTTTACCCGGGATGCGTCTGCCACCTTCGGCCGCCCGCAGCAGCCAGTTCGACCAGCCGCGACAGGTGCGTTTTCGCTTCGTGAATATTGACCGACCGCACGGCGCCTCTCCTGTTAAACCAGACCAACCGGACTAAGTTTACCAGTTTAGAGCGCAGCTTTCCGCCTTCAGCCCGCGCGCTTGCGGTACTCAAAGGCCTTATCAAAGCGCCCGAGGATGTATTCGCCGCAGCTGACTTCCGGGTATCTGGCGACCACACCCGGCTCGGTGACCGGCACGATGGGCGTGTCGTAGTCGGGGTCGACGAACACCGCGATCGACAGCCGCTCGCGGCCCGATGTGTTGATGACACGATGCGGATTCGACTTGAACACATCGTTGGACCAGCGTCCCATCAGGTCGCCTGAGTTGATGACCAGCGTGCCGGGAATGGGGGTTGCGGTGACCCATTCACCGCCGCGGGTGGCTACCTGCAGTCCGCCCACGGGATCCTGGTGGAGCAGCGTGATGACGCCGTAGTCAGTGTGCGGTGCCACCCCATACTGACGGTCGCCAAGTTCTGGCGGCTGCGGCGGGTAGTACACCAGAGAGCCTCGCGAAATGGGCTTGTCGAATTTTCGCGTGAAGGCGTCTTCGGGTGCATGAAGACTGACGGCGAGCGCACGCAGCAGCCGCTTCGCACAGGCGTGCGCTTCATCGAGGTAACGGTTGAGCAGAGGGCGAAGTTCCGGCATGAACGCAGGCCAGCGATTGGGGCCGATCATCCGGTTGCCGGCGATGAAATCGGGGTCGTCTGCGCCAACATCGAGCCCCCAGATGAAGCTTTCCTTCAGATCAGGCCGCGCGCGGTCACTCATCTTGGCCTCACCCTGCTTGATGTAGCCCCGGTGACGGCCCACTGGCTCGATGGACAGCTTGTCAGCCCGTGGCGCGGCAAAGAACCTCCGGGCGGCGGCGTCGACCTCATCGATGAGCGACTGCGCAATGCCGTGGCCGCTGACATAGAAAAAGCCGATTCGCGCTGCCGCCTCACGCATTTCAGCGCCCACGGTTTCAAGCGTGGCACGGTCAGGGGCAACCAGCCCCGAGACATCAATGACCGGAATTTCGTCGACCGATACGACGCGCGCACTGTGCCGGTTCATTCGTCTTCCTTGTAGTAGCCGATCACATCGCCCTCGGTGGTCACGCCGAGCCCGTTGAGCAGTCGGTTCGAGTAATTGAAGTAGGCGCAGACCTGATTGACTTCCAGAATTTCGCCGTCATTGCAGCCTGCCGCATGCAGCGCATCAATATCAGCCTTTGCCATATTGGCGACGCTGGTGGTGAGCTTGCCCGCGTAGCGCAGCAGTTCAAGCTCTTTGCCTTCGAACGCCTGCTGGGGCGCGCGCGCGGACAGCGCTGCATGAATGGAATCAGAACGCGCCTTATCGCGAATCAGTCTGCGCGCGTTCGACCAATGGTGGGTCAGGCTGTAGGCGCAGTTGTTGAGCATGCTGACATAGGACGCCACCACTTCCAGATACCAGAAGGGCAGCGTGTTGTCGGGGTTGTGCAGCACGCTTCGATACAGCGAAACATGGCCTTCCATGGTGTGCGGCCGTAGGCTGTGTGCCTTCATCACGTTATCGACCGTACCGTGCGGCGTGCGTACCTTCTGGTAAGCCGAGGCGAGTGAACCCTCAGCCTCTTCCAGGGGAATCATTCGGATCCATGCGGACATCAGCAGTGCTCCAGGGAATCAGTCTTGATGGGTTGTCAGTCAGGCATCGGTGCTCGCCGCTGCGGGCGCGCAAAGATGCGGGCCACCATGGGTTCGAAAAAGCTGAGCGGTGCGCACTCATAACCCGGGTCGACAGTGGCCTGGTCGTAGCGCGCAACGAAGGTGGCCGCCCACTCAAAGTGCGGGTGTCCACGCCAACGCTCTCGCGCATTCGGATCGACATCAGGATGATGATGCGCATGCACATCCTGAAAAATCGCGTGGCGTCTTAGCATCCACTCGTTTCGCTCGCTGACATAAGCGCCCAGCAAAGCGGCTGCAAACTCGCCGTGTCGCTGCGGGCAGGCGATAAAGCCGATGTCGTGCAGCAGTGCCACCACCACGTCTTCCTCGCCGAGCCCGTCGCGGTGCGCCATCGTGGCCGACTGCAGGCTGTGGCGATAGTTGTTCACCTGATAGCCGAAGGTGGTGTCGTGCTCGGAGTCTGCCAGCATGCGCAGCACCTGCCGCGCCTGCTCCTCGGCGTAGTACTGCGAGCGCTGCGCATTAAGAAGCGCCCAGTCGCCCCGGGTGAAATCTTCAAGAGAAATCTTTTCGACATAACGCCAGTCGGGCTTCAACAGCGGACTGGCCTTCGGATGTGTGCTCACGATTGCGCTCCCATGGCCTGGGCGAGCCAGGCTTCAGTGGCCGGGCGCCATGGCGCGAGCCCCGCGGCCACGGCAGCATGGTGTGTGCTGCGCTCGAGCCAGCCTTCAAGAGAGGCGGGCATCGCAAGCGGTCGACCCAGGGCCTCGAGCAGCCTTCGCGCCAGGGGCAGGGACACCGCGAAGCCACAGTCGGCAGTGCTGAAATCGGGGCCAGCCATCCAGGCCGCATCAGCACCGCGCAGGCGCTCGAGTTGAGCCAGACGGTCCTGTAGCGCATTCACCAGTGCGGGCAGCGCATCGCGCTTGGCCGGGTCACGAATCAGGGGAAACAGCGCACGGATGGCGGGCTCGACCGCAAGATCATGAACGCGAGCGAGCATCCGGGCGCGGGCGCGCGTCTGCGCTTCGCGGGGCAGGAGCGGCGGGCCGGTCAAGGCCTCGTCCACGTATTCGATGATCGCTTCCGATTCGGCCAACATGAAACCATCATGCTCAATGGCGGGGATGGTACCGGTGGGAATGATCGCCCGCCATGTGTCAGATCGATAACCGCCAGGCGGGGGCTGTTCGACAAAGTCGACGCCCTTCGCATGCAACGCGATGCGAACCTTGGTGGTGAAGGTGGACACCGGCACACCGTACAGGATCAACATCTCATTGCTCCGCCTCGAAGGCTGCCAGATCGCATGCCGCATCAGCCACCGCCGCGGCAATCAGTGCCTCGCCGTGTTCGCGGGTAGCAAGGATCGAATGCGAGCCAACACGGCCATCCGGAAATGCGGCCCGATGAGAGGCCGCGTCAAAGTGGTTGTCGCCGCCGTGGTCGCGCAGAAACGCTGCGCTCAGCGGGGCGGGCGCATCGGCCGCCAGCGCTTCGCCTTCCCGCCTTGCGCGCGCGCTGTGCTCGGGTTCGGCGGCCATCACGATGGCCACTTCACTGGGTGTGGCGTGCAACCCCTCGAGCGATCCGTACCAGGCGCGTCGCAGTCGATCAACCTCGGGATATTCCCACCAGCTGCGCAGTCGGCAGTGGGGTACCGCGCCCGCCATTCGGCCGCGTTCCAGATAAAAATCCTGACAGGCGGCGCGCGCCACTGCGATGTTGGCGCCGTGCCCATTGAGCAGATAGATTCGCTGGAACCCCTGGTCTGCCAGCGAGTGCAGGACATCGAGAATCAGCGCAAGCAGGGTGCTCGCGCGAACCGTGAGGGTTCCGGCAAAGCCACGATTGAACTGCGCGACCGTGAGCGACAACGCAGGCGCAACCAACACTCCGCGATGCGCGCCCAGGCGCGCGGCGATGGTTTGCGCGCACAAAGTGTCGGTGCCAATCAGGCCGATCGGCCCGTGTTGCTCGGTGGAGCCTAACGGAATGACGATCGACGTCGAACGCTGCAGGTAGTGTTCGACTTGCGCTGAGGTGCTAAGGGCAAGCTGCATCTCGATCGACCCTGGCTGGCTGCTCGGTGACTCAGTGCTGGTGGCGCGACATCCGGCGCTCGAGCGCGCGCACGCCCCAGGAGGTGATCAGTATCAGCACCAGATATTCGAGCACCAGCATCGTGTAGATCTCGAGCGGTCGATATTCGGTGACATTGAGTTCGTTGGCCCGGCGGGTCAGTTCCTGCAGCCCGATTACCGACACCAGCGAGCTCATCTTGAGAACGTAGACAAACTGGTTGCCAAGTGCCGGAAGAATGGTGCGAATTGCCTGGGGAAACACCACCAGCCGAAAGGTGTTCCAACTGGATAGCCCCAGCGACCGCGCTGCCTCGCGCTGGCCCTTGGCCACCGACTGGATGCCAGCCCTGAAAACTTCGGCTTCGAATGCGGAATCAGACAGTGCGAGCGACAACACGCCTGCGGTGAAAGCAGTGAACTGCAAGCCGGTGATGACAGGCAAGCCGTAATAAACCCACAACAGCAGGACCAGCAGCGGAATGGACCGCAGGCACTCGACGTAGGTTCGCGCGCTGCCTCGAAGCAGTCGCGACGATGACATGCCTGCCAGGGCCATCGTGACACCGATGGCCACCGACAGCACGATGGCGCAGACGGCCAACGCCACGGTAAGACCCAATCCGGCGGCCATGAACTGGATGTTGCCCAGTCCTTTGGCCGACAACGGATTGAAGATGTACCAACCCCAGGTGTAGCCCCCAGAGTTGGATGCGCAGCCCGCCAGCAGAAGAAGCGGCAGGACTGCGCAGCTGGCGAGGATTACTGCCCGCCGAGCCACTTGGCTTCAAGAGCCCTGAAAAAGCCCTCGGACTTCTTGAGCGCGATCCAGTTGTTCACGTAGGTGGTCCACACCGCATCGCCCTGCGGCAGCGGATATGCAAACGGACGCTTGTTGCGCAGCTCGGCGCCGCCCACGATCGTCAGATTCGGGAACTGCTTGACCAGCGTGGCCGCTTCGACGTTGCTGGTGATGGTGGCTTGCGCGCGGCCCGCCAGCACTTCCTGGTAACCGGTGGCGGGCTTCTCAACCGAGCGCACCCGTGCCTGCGGGAAGTGAGCCTTGGCCTGCTCTTCAAACACGGTGCCAAGCAGGACTGCCACCACCGTGCCCGACTGGTTCAGATCTGCCCAGCCCTTGTACTTGGCTGCGTCAGACTTCTGCACCAGCGGCACTGTGCCCGCCTCGGTGTAGGGGTCGGAGAACGCAACGGTTTTGGCCCGCGCCATGTTGAGCGACGCGCCCGAGAAGATGTCATAACGGTTAGCGGTAATGCCCGCCACCAGCGTGGCCCACTCTGCCGGGACCCATTCGATTTTCACGCCCAGGTCCTTGGCGAACTGCTCCATGGCTTCGATGTCGAAGCCGCGATAGCTGTTGGTGGCCGGGTCGCGAATAGACATTGGGTTGAAATCGCCGGTGGTGCCCACGCGCACCGTGCCGCGCTCGAGCACGGTCTGCAGCCGCGACTTGCCCGGCGCCTGCGCCTGGCTGGGCGCGGAAAACAATGCGAGGCTGGTGGCGGCAAGCGCGACCAGAATCCGGAAGGCTTTCATAAGGGGAACCTCGTCGGTAAGTTGAGTCGCGGGATGTTAGCAGCAAACCCTCACCCCGCCAGCTATGCGCGCATCCGCCACGGGGATCTGCGGCTACACTGCGGCGCGATGCGTTACTCGATCTTCAATCTGATCAGCCAAGCCCTGCGTGGCCATTCGGGGTGGCCGCGCGCCTGGAAGGCGGCCGAGCCGTCGCCGGTTTATGACGCGGTCATGGTGGGCGGTGGGGGGCACGGACTTGCCACCGCCTGGCATCTCGCACGCGAACACGGCCTGCGGGTCGCGGTGCTTGAGCGGGGCTGGATCGGGTCGGGCAACACTGGCCGAAACACCACGGTCATTCGCTCGAATTATCTTCGCGAGCAGGCCATCCGGTTTCAGGACGAAAACCCCAGGCTCTGGACCGACCTGTCGGCGCGGCTCGACTTCAACCTGATGGTGAGCCACCGGGGGCAGATCGAACTGCTGCAAACCTGGGGCAAGCTGCGCGACTCCAGGCGGCGCCTGCACACGATGCGCATGGTGGGGGCCGACTATGAGCTGCTGACCGTCGATCAGTGCTATCGAATGCTGCCGATGCTCAACCGCGATCCGGCCATGCGGCTGCCGATTCTGGGCGGGGCCTGGCAGGGACGTGCCGGTACGGTGCGTCATGATGCGGTGGCCTGGGGCTACGCACGCGCGGCCAGCGATGCCGGCGTGGACATTGTCGAGGGCTGCGAAGTCACGGGCATTGATTGTGCCGAGGGCGGGGTTCGCGGCGTTCGTACTTCGCGAGGCAATATCGTGACCTCGCGCGTCGGTCTAGCGGTCGCCGGCAATTCGGGCCGGCTCGCTGCGCTGGCCGGTCTCAAGCTTCCCATTGAAACCGTCGCGCTGCAGGCGTTCGTATCCGAGCCGCTTAAGCCTGTTCTCGATGTGGTTGTTACCGCCCCAGCGCTCGCGGTGTATCTCAGCCAGTCCGACAAAGGCGAACTTGTGATTGGCGGCGGGGCCGACGGCTATGCCTCGTACGCCCAGCGGGGAACGCCGCAGGTGGTGCTCGACACGGTGGCCTCGATGCTTGAACTCTTTCCTTCGTTTGCAAGGATCAAGCTGCTCCGCCAGTGGGCGGGCGCGATCGACCTGTCGATCGACACCACCCCCATCGTGTCCGATACGCCGGTCAAGGGACTGTTCGTCAGCACGGGATGGGGGTCGGGTGGCTTCAAATCAATTCCTGCTGGCGGGCGCAGTTTCGCGCGCCTGATCGCAACGGACGAACCCGATGACTGGATCCGCCCGTTTTCACTGGCGCGCTTTCGCACGGGACGCCTGCTGTTTGAAACAGCCAGCGCCTCGAACCGCTTTTAACCGACTCGCGTCATACGATGCTCAGACTTCAATGCCCCTTTTGCGGCGATCGTCCGGAAACCGAGTTTCAGTGCGCCGGTGATGCAACGGCACGCCCGGCTAATCCTGCTGAGCTGGATGAAGCGGCCTGGGCGGAGGTGCTTTACCAGCGCAGCAACCCTGCGGGATGGAGTGTCGAGCTCTGGTGGCATGCATCCGGATGCCGCCAGTGGTTGCTGGTCGAGCGCAACACCGTGACGCATCAGGTGGGCGCGATCCGGTTTGCCGGAGCGCCCCAATGATGGAGGGCGGACGCTTCAGGCTGAATCAGGGCGGTACCGATATTGATCGGTCGCGGCCGCTTCAATTCAGGTTCGATGACCGGGTGCTCCAGGGCTTCGAGGGCGATACGCTGGCCTCGGCCCTGCTCGCCAACGGCATTCGCACCGTGGCGCGCAGCTTCAAGCTGCATCGGCGTCGGGGCCTACGCGCGGAGGGCTGGGATGACCCGAACGCGTTTGTGCAGCTGCTCGAGCCCTGGGAAGAACCCAATCTGCTTGCCACGCGGGCACCATTGGCCGAGGGGCTCGTGGCGCGCGGCATGCACGGCTGGCCCAACATCGAATGGGACGTGGGGGCGCTCGCCAACTGGCTGCACGCGCTGCTCCCGGCGGGGTTTTACTACAAGACCTTCAAGTGGCCCGGTCGCGCCTGGCCGCTCTATGAATCGCTGATCCGGCGAGCCGCCGGGTTGGGGCGCGCGCCGCGCCGTGCCGGTGGTCCCGTGGTCGAGCGACGTCATGCGCAGGCCGATGTGCTGGTGGTGGGCGCAGGCCCAGCCGGGTCGGCAGCCGTGGCGCGGCTGCTTGCTGCAGGGTGCTCCGTCATCTGGGCCGATGACCGCAGCCGCCCTGGCGGGATCCTGGGCGCGAGCGCTGAGAGCGCTGATCGTGCGGCGCTCGATGCGATTCGTCGCGAGGCTGATCGCTGGGGTGCTGAACCGACTCTGCGTCGATTGCGCAGCACGGTGGTATTGGGTCTGCATGATCATGGCCAGGCGCTTGCGCTGGAGCGCGATGGCTGGGCGCGAGAGTGCCTGTGGATGATGCGGGTCAAGGCGGTGTGCCTCGCCACTGGTGCCTTCGAGCGCGGCCTGCCATTCGAAAACAATGATGTGCCGGGTGTGATGATGGCCAGTGCGGTGCGATCCGCGCTGCATCGTCACGCGGTGGCCCCGGGTCGGCAGATGGTGCTTGCCACGCGGGACGCTACCGACTGGTCGCTCGCCTGGGAGGCGCAGGATGCCGGGATGACGGTCTTGGCCATCGTATCGCCGACGCTCGCGGCAGCGCCAGCCTCGCTCGTTGAGGCCGCGCGCAGTCGTGGCGTTGCACTGATCGATGGCCACTTGCTGCGGGCGCGGGGCGGGCGGCATGGCCTGTCTGAGGTGGCGGTGAATGCCGGGGGATCCACTCAGATGTTGCCCTGCGACTGCCTGGCGATATCAGGGGGATGGAACCCCGCGCTGCAACTCTATGTTCAGGCCGGGGGCGTTGCCCGGTATGACCGCACGCGGGATGCGCTTCGTGGCGAAGCAAGTGAGCAGACGCCGGTGCTGGCTGGCGCGGCGGCCGGGGCAGTGTCCACCGATGACTGCGTCGCGAGCGGTCGGCAGGCGGCCGATACGCTCCTTCAGCGGCTGGCTGGCAGCCCGTCCGCCGCAACGCCACCGACAGCCAGGCCCGCGTCGCCTACCCATTCGAATCGCGCGGCGCAGGCTTCACTTGCATCCGACCAGGTGTTTGTTGACCTGGCCGGCGATGTCACGGTGTCCGACATCATGCTGGCCGCGCGCGAGGGCTACACGGCAACCGAACTGCTCAAGCGCTACACCACGCTTGGCATGGGACCCGATCAGGGCCGGTCGGCAGGGGTCGATGGCCTTCTGCGCCTTGCCGAACTCGAGGGCCGTGATCCTGAATCGTTACCACCCACCCGCGCCCGACCGCCCTTCGTGCCGGTCGCGTTCGGAACGCTGGCGGGCAGTGATCCCGGGCCGCTGATTCGGCCCACTCGCGAGACGCCGGTCACGGGTTGGCATCGCGACCACGGTGCGGTGCTCTATGAATCGGGCGCCAACTGGAGACGGCCAGGCTATTACCCGCGCGCTGGCGAATCCATGGATGACGCGGTTCGCCGCGAGTGCCGCGCGGTTCGTCAGGCAGTAGGTGTGTATGACAGCACGCCACTAGGCAAGTTCGAAATTGGCGGGCCTGATGCGGCAGCGTTTCTTGAGCATGTGCTCGCCTGCCGGGTCTCTGATCTGCAGCCGGGGCGCGGCCGTTATGCGCTTGCCTTACGGGACGATGGCCGCATTTTTGACGATGGCACGGTGTTCCGGCTGGATACAGCGCGGTATTGGCTGAGCAGTACCGCCGGCAATGCGGATGCAATGGCGAGCTGGCTCGAGTACACGCGTCAATGGCTGTTTGGCGGGCGGCTTCAGGTCATGATCGAACCGGTCGGATCGCACTGGGCCGATATCGTCATCTGCGGACCACGGGCGCGCGAGCTTTTCTCGAGGCTGCTCGAACCCAATGCCCGAGCAGGCTTATCCGCAGCGACTTTCGGCTTCATGCGCTGGCAGTCATTCACCGTGGCCGGCATCGACGCGCGCGTTTTCCGGGTGAGCTTTACCGGCGAACTCAGCTACGAAATCTGCGTGCCCGCCTCGCGCGGCCTTGCGTTGTGGAAAGCGGTCATGGCGGCCGGTGCCGATCTCGGCATTGAGCCGGTGGGCTCGGAAGCCAACCACGTACTGCGCATTGAAAAGGGATTCATCTCATTGGGTCACGAAGTCGATGGCGACACCAACCCCGAGGACCTCGGCATGGGCTGGGCGGTGCACTGGGACAAGCCCGAGTTTATTGGTCGCCGCTCGCTGGAGCGTGATCGGTTGATGCCAGCGGGCCGTCGGCAGCTGGTGGGCCTGGAGTGCCTGGACGAAGGTCGACCCTTCGAGGAGGGCGCTCAGGTGTTGGCCAGCAAGGCACGGCTGGTTGCAGGGCAGTGTCGGTCCATTGGACTGGTGACCGCAAGCGTACAGAGCGAGGCTGCAGGCCGCCCCATCGCACTGGCCCTGATCGAGGACGGTCGCGCGAAAATCGGTGAAACCTTGCAGGTGACGCAGTCGCAGCCGCTTCGCGTCAGCGGCAGTCTGCCGCAGGCGGGCGCACCGGGCGATGCGGTGCCGCCCGAGGCCCTGGTCAAAGGCCTTGTGCTGCGCGCAGCGCGGGTGGTCGCTCCAATCTTTTACGACACACAGGGTGGGAGGATGCGTGGCTGAATCCGACGCGCTTGCCGGCCGTGCGGTGCGCTGCGAAGGTGGAACAGTTCGCCTCGAGACGCCTGCCGCGCGGGCATTGCTGTCGGTGCGAATGAACCCGGCCTCGGACAGCCGCTGGATTGGCGAGGCGCTGGGCGTTCCGTGGCGCTCCGCGCCGCTGAAACTTCATTCAGGGGGCGAGGTGCGGTGGTGGTCCACTGCGCCTGGTGTCTGGCTGATCGACGGCCCCGCTGATCACGAGCATGCAATTCAGCAGCAGCTCAACCTCGCATGCTCCGCCGTGAACGCCATGGTGACGGTGGTCAGCGATGCGTGGGGCGTGCTTTTACTGAGCGGGCCTGAGTCCGCATTGCGCGACCTGTTTGAACGCGCCGGGCCGGTGGGCACCGAGGTACTTGATGGGGCCTGTATCGCCACCCGCTTCGGCCCCTTCGCAGCAGTCCTGTTTGATGCGGGCATTGAGGGCGCCACCACCGACCCGACGCTTCGCTGGATCGAGCTTCGGGTGGAGCGACCGCTGGTTGAGTCGTTCAGACAGTGGTGGATTCGCTTAGGCGCTTTGCCCGCCGCCTGATTCGGCATCGGCGCGCTTACGAATCGGTCGAATGGCGCGGCGGTTGGGGTCGCGCCTTGCATCGTCGGTTGGACGCTCAGCGGCAGGCGCTGCAGCCGCCGTGGCCGCGGGTTTGGCTGCTGCCGCAGACACGGCTGCCTCGGCGGCAACGACGTGGCGGTGCAGCAGCGCGATCAGGTTGGCAAATACCTTCGGTGTGCCGGCCACGATCTGCTCGGAAAACAGGTAATCGCCTTCGGCGCCGAAGTTGCCCACCATGCCGCCCGCTTCGGTGATCAGCAGGCTTCCTGCCGCGGCATCCCAGGGTGCAAGCCCCAACTCGAAGAAACCGTCGAGCCGCCCCGCTGCGACATAGGCGAGGTCCAGGGCTGCCGCGCCTGGCCGGCGCAGACCCGCCGCGCGCTCCATCACCACCCGCATCATCGCGAGGTAGCCATCGAGCATGTCGAGTTTTCGGAAGGGAAAGCCGGTACCGATCAGTGACTCTTCGATGCGCAGGCGCTTGGAGACCCGGATTCGCCGCCCGTTCAGGTAGGCGCCGCGCCCTCGGGTGGCGGTGAACAGTTCGTCGCGCGACGGGTCGTACACCACAGCCTGGGTGACCACGCCCTTCTGCATGAGCGCAATGGACACGGCGTACTGCGGAAAGCCGTGGATGAAGTTGGTGGTGCCATCCAGGGGATCGATGATCCAGATGTTTTCGGCTTCGCGCGGATGCCCTTTGTTGCCTTTGGGGTCGTGGCCTGACTCTTCGGCGAGGATAGAATGACCTGGGTACGCGGTGCGAAGTACCTCGATGATGGCTTCTTCTGATGCGCGATCGACTTCGGTCACGAAATCATTGCGCTGTTTGCGGGCCACCGCCAGCGTGTCAAGGTCGAGGCTGGCCCGGTTGATGATACGGCCGGCCTGCCGAGCGGCCCGAACCGCTGTGTTGAGCATCGGATGCATGAACGCGTCCCGAAATTCGTTATTTTAAGGGAACCCGATGCACGGACTGCAGTTCGATCCACCGGAAGCGTTTTCAAGAATCCGTTTTGTGCTGGTTCAGCCCAGCCATCCGGGCAATGTCGGGGCTACCGCACGCGCCATGCGGGTAATGGGACTCGAGCAGCTGGTGCTGGTGGATCCGCGCTTTCCCGACGTGCTGTCGAATCCCGACGCGCTCGCCTTCGCAAGCAACGCAACCCAGGTGCTTGCCCACGCGAAGGTGGTTCCCACGCTTGAGGAGGCGCTGGCGCCTGTGTCGTTTGCGATTGCGGTCAGCGCGGCCTCCAGAGAATTTGGCGCAACGCCTCAGCCGCCTGCCGTGCTCGCACGCGAGGCACTGCAGGAGCTGTCGCGCGACCCCAGGCATCAGGTGGCATTTGTGTTTGGCCCCGAGCGCACCGGGTTATCGATTGAATCGGTGGGGCACTGCCAGGCCGTGGTCTCGATTCCCACTGCGCCAGGCTACGGGTCGCTTAATCTTGCGCAATCCGTCCAGGTGCTCGCCTACGCGTTGTCGTGCGAGGCTTCGACGCCCATCGAACCCGATCTGCCCTGGCAGGGCCGCTACGCCTCGCACGAGGCGGTGGAGCGCGTCTTCGAGCATCTTGAGCGTTCCATGGTGGCCATCGCATTCATCGACCCGCGTCACCCGAAAAAACTGATGCCTCGGCTGCGCCGCCTGCTGTCGCGCACGCGGCTGGAGGTGGAAGAGGTGGATATTCTGCGTGGTATCTGCACCCAGATTGATCGGCAGGTGGCGCTTCTCGAGAAGGCCCGGCGCGAACCCTGAGGCAGTAGGGTTTCCTGACTGCGCCTAAACTCACGCCCCTTGAAGAATGCCGTTTCCCATTCGCAAGGCGGCATCCGACCTGACCTGGCCCCGGGAGCACTGATCATGTTCGAGCGACTGCGCGACGATATCGCCGCGGTAAGGGAGCGCGACCCTGCTGCGCGTTCAACGCTCGAGGTATGCCTGTGTTATCCGGGTATTCATGCGCTGGTGCTGCATCGCCTTGCCAACCGATTGTGGCGGGTGCGTTGGACGACCGCCGCGCGCTCGGTCTCGCATCTGAGCCGATTTCTGACCGGCATCGAAATTCATCCTGGTGCCACCATTGGTCGTCGGGTGTTCATCGATCATGGCATGGGCGTGGTCATTGGCGAGACCGCGGAAATCGGCGATGACTGCACGATCTATCAGGGCGTGACCTTGGGCGGCACCTCGCTCGTTCGAGGCTCCAAGCGCCATCCCACGCTCGCCCCCGGTGTCGTGGTGGGGGCGGGGGCAAAGGTGCTGGGGCCGTTCACGGTGGGCGAGGGCGCTCGCATCGGCTCCAATTCTGTGGTGGTCAAAGAGGTGCCCCCGGGCGCGACCGCCGTGGGCATTCCCGCTCGGGTCATTGAGAGCGAAGAGGCCCAGCGGCGCGAGGCCCAGGCCGCGAAGATGGGCTTTTCCGCCTACGCAGTCACGCAGTCAGCCGATGACCCACTGGTCATTGCGCTGCACAGGTTGATTGATCATGTGGCCGACCAGGACCGCCAGATTGAAGCCTTGCAGCAGGCGCTTGCGGGGCTAGGCAGCAATGTTGCGCGCGGGGAATCGAGCCCGCTGGATGCGAAAACGCTTAACCGGATGGTGGACTGAGCGCATCCACCTTTAATAGCTCGCCGCGCCCCTGCGCCGCCAGCCAATCCGGCAGCACCCAACGCTCCAACCCGTCACCCAGCGCATACCGTCCCGGCCGGTGCGTATGCCCATGAATCACATGGCGCACGCCTGCGCTCCGAAGCGCCTCGCGAACGGCCTCCAGATTCACATCGCCAATGTCCTGGCTCTGCTTGTTGCGCTCGCTTTGGGCGCGCATCTCGCGCGCGATTGCCAGCCGCTCAGCGAGCGGCCGCGCGAGAAACGTCTGCTGCCAGACGGGGGTTCGAACTTCAGCGCGAAAGCGTTGGTAAGCATGGTCGTCGGTGCACCACGCATCACCGTGCGAGAGCAGTACCGGACGCTCGAACAACTGAATGACCGTGGGGTCGTCAAGCAGTAACGCGCCGTGGCGCTCGGGCCAGGTTTGACCCACCGACGCGCTGCCCAGCAGAAAGTCGCGATTGCCGCGCATCAGCGCAATCCGAACACCGCGTTGCGAGAGCCGCTGGAGCCGTTCGCCAAGCTGCGCGGCAACCAGGTCGGGCTGATCGTCGCCAACCCAGGCCTCGAAGATATCGCCCAGCAGAAACAGATGGGTGATGGACGCTGACTGCGCGTCCAGTGCCTGAAAAAACTGCGCGGCGGTGTCCGGGTCGTGATCGCCCAGATGCATGTCCGAGGCGAAGAGGGCAACTTCGCCTGCGGTCACATTGAGCCGCGCAGCGGCGCTCACTTACTTGGCGCCAACCACCGTGATCGATTGAATGACCACCGGTTCGGCCGGAACGTCTGCCATCGGGCCCACCCGAGTGGTTTTCACACCCTTGATGGCGTTCACTACTTCCATGCCCTTGATCACTTTGCCGAACACCGCATAGCCGTGTCCGTCAGGTTTCGGGTGATTGAGCATGTCGTTGTCGACAACGTTGATGAAGAACTGCGACGTGGCCGAGTTGGGGACGGACGTGCGCGCCATCGCGAGCCAGCCGGTGTCGTTCTTCAGACCATTCTTGGATTCGAGTTCGATGGGGGGAAATGTTTCCTTGCGTCCCATGTCGCCCTGGTACATCGACTTCGGATAGCCGCCGCCCTGAACCATGAAGCCGTTGATCACGCGGTGGAAAACGGTGTCGGTGTAGAAGCCGCTTTTCACGTACTTCAGAAAGTTGTCGACGGTCTTGGGCGCCTTGTCGGGATAGAGCTCAATGACCACCTCGCCCATCGAGGTTTTCATGAGCACCTGCGGTGAGCCCGCGGCCGCGCCCTCGTCGGTCATGGCCATCGTCATCAGCAGGGCGGCAATCAGCGGAAGTTTTCTGAACAGCATCGGAGTCCTCGGAGGCAGTGGAGGGGGTGGATTGGCCGTTGTCCGGTTACGGACGCCTGCCAGGCAGATTGACCGACGCAGGTCGTGCGCCGGTCGGCGAAACGCGATCAATCAACTCGCGAGCGAGCTTGAGTTTGCCCTGTGCGGCAGACCCGGTATCGAGTGAGGCGGCACGCGCCCAGGCCCGCTCGGCAATGCGCAGGTGCACATCGCCCAGATTCTCCCAAGCAAGCGCATAGGACGGCAGCGCGCGCACCGCGTTATCAAGCGCCGCACGCGCCTGATCAAGTTCGCCGCGTGCAGCGTACAGCGTGGCGAGATTGTTATGCGGCTCGGGCAGCTCGGGAAATTCCTGCGTAAGCTCGGTGAATCCCTGCAGCGCTTCGTCAAACCGACCCGCGTCGGCGAGCATCACTGCACGGGTAAAGCGAAGCGCTGCATCGCGCGGTGCGTTCTGAAGCGCGGTATCAACCACCTTCATTGCCGCGTCGCGCTGGCCTTCGGCATAGAGGCGACGGGCCTGCTCAAGCGCGGTGGAGGCTGCGCGCGGATCAGACCAGGCGGGCGACAGTGGCGAGGGGAGCGGCTGCGCCTGCGCCTGTGTCAGGAAGGGTGGCAGCGTGCCGGCAAGGCATACCAGCGCCCCGGCCAGTGCCAGGGCTGACGACGCCCCACGCAAAGCTCGCCGCAGCCAACCCAGCCAGGCGGCTTCGCTCGAGGGCAGACAGGGCCCCGGTGCTATACTCGAATGCATCGCAGCATTCTATCAACGGGCGAACGCTCGCCTGTTTTCGAGCCCCGCCAAAGGGGTTCCGCGCCGAAAATCCCAATGCTCCGCGTTTTCAACTCTCTCAGCCGCGCCAAGGAAGATTTCGTCCCGCTCGAACCCGGTCGGGTGCGCATGTACGTCTGCGGCATGACGGTCTACGATTTCTGTCATGTCGGCCATGCCCGTGTCATGGTGGTGTTTGACGCCGTTCAACGCTGGCTGCGGCAAAGCGGCTATGCGGTCACTTACGTTCGCAACATCACCGACATCGAAGACAAGATCATCCGCCGGGCGGTTGACAACAACGAAACCATTCACGCGCTTACCGGCCGCTTCATTGCCGCCATGCACGAAGACGCCGATGCGCTGGGCGTTCAGCGGCCCGATCACGAGCCCCGGGCCACCGACTACGTGCCTCAGATGCTTGGCCTGATCGATCTGCTCGAGGGCAAGGGTCTGGCCTATCGCGCGGCCGATGGCGACGTCAATTTCGCAGTGCGGCGCTTTGCGGCGTATGGCCGACTGTCGGGCAAGTCACTCGATGACCTGCGGGCCGGCGAACGCGTGGCCGTTGACAGCGCCAAGCAGGATCCGCTTGATTTCGTTCTCTGGAAAGCGGCCAAGCCCGATGAACCCGCCGAGGCGCGCTGGCCTTCGACACACGGTGATGGCCGACCCGGCTGGCATATTGAATGCTCGGCCATGGCCACTTCACTGCTCGGCAACACCATTGACATTCATGGTGGCGGCGCCGACCTGCAGTTTCCGCATCACGAGAACGAGATCGCTCAAAGTGAGGGCGCGCTTAACGATCAGTTCGTGCGCTACTGGATGCACAACGGCTTTGTGCGCGTTGATGACGAAAAAATGTCGAAGTCGCTTGGCAATTTCTTCACCATCCGCGAGGTGCTGAAGAAGTTTGATGCCGAGGTCATTCGCCTGTTCATTTTGCGGGCGCATTACCGTAGCCCGCTCAACTATTCCGATGCACATCTCGAAGACGCGCGCCAGTCCTTGCTGCGACTCTATGGCGCGTTGGGTGATGGCGCCCAGCCGCTGCAGGTGGCCTCCATCAACTGGTCTGATATCGCCTGCGCGCGTTTTCGCGAGGCCATGGATGACGACTTCAACACGCCGGTGGCGATGTCGGTGCTGTTTGAGTTGGCGGCCGATGCAAACCGTGGCGTAGCGGGCGCACGCGAGCAACTGCGGGCATTGGCCTCGGTGCTGGGCCTGCTGGGGCGTGCGCCACAGGCCGTGCGGCAAAGCGGTCTCGCGGGCTCGGAAGCCAATCAGTCAACTGGCAGCCCCGACACTGCACGAATCGAAGCGCTCATTGCCGAGCGCGCAGCCGCGAAAAAGGCCAAGCGCTTTCAGGACGCCGATCGCATCCGGGCTGAACTCCTGGCCCAGGCAATCGTGCTGGAAGACACGCCGGCGGGCACCAGCTGGCGTCGCGCGTGAAGCCGGCTTACTGGGATCAGGCCTGCCGCGAGCTCTCGCACATCGACCCGGTCATGGGCGGCATCATTCAGTCCGCGGGCGCTGTGCATCTGGTATCGCGCGGTGATCCGTTCGTTACGCTCGCGCGCTCGGTGGTGGGACAACAAATTTCAGTGAAGGCCGCGCAAACGGTCTGGGATCGCTTCGCACGCGCGGCGCGCACGGTTGAGCCACTTCGCGTGTCGCGCATGCGAATGACCACGCTTCGGGGCTGCGGTTTGTCCGAGCGGAAGGCCGAATACATTCGTGATCTTGCTGGCGGGTTTGTGCAGCGGCGTGTCGATCCCAAGCGCTGGCCGCAGCTGCCCGACGAGGCCATCATTGCCGAGCTCACTGCGGTGCGTGGAATCGGGCGCTGGACAGCCGAGATGTTTCTGATCTTTAATCTGCTCCGCCCCGACGTGTATCCCGTTGATGACATCGGGCTGTTGCGCGGAATTGGCCGTGCCTATGGCGACGGCGAGAAGGTCAGCCGGGCGCACGCCAGCCAGTTTGGCGAACGCTGGCGTCCCTGGCGCACGGTGGCCACCTGGTATCTGTGGCGCAGCCTTGATCCGTTGCCGGTGGAGTACTGATGAAAACAACCTTTCTTGATTTCGAGGCGTCGATCGCCGATCTCGAGCAGAAGATCGAGGCGCTGCGGTTTGCGCAGGAAGACTCGGCGATCGACATCGCCGAGGAAGTCGATAACCTCAAGAAAAAAAGCCAGTCGCTGCTCAAAGACACCTACGCCAAGCTCACGCCCTGGCAGGTGGCCCTGGTAGCCAGACATCCGCAGCGGCCCTACACGCTTGACTACATTGCTGCGCTTTGCACCGACTTTCATCAGCTGCATGGCGACCGCGCGTATGGCGATGACCCGGCCATTGTGGGCGGTCTTGCCCGATTCAATGGTCAGCCGGTCATGGTGATCGGCCATCAGAAGGGCCGCGATACACGCGAGCGCGGCTACCGAAACTTCGGCATGCCTCGCCCCGAGGGATACCGAAAGGCGCTGCGGCTGATGAAACTTGCCGAAAAGTTTGAAATCCCGGTGCTTACTTTCGTGGACACGCCTGGCGCGTTTCCTGGCATTGGCGCCGAAGAGCGCAACCAGTCTGAAGCGATTGGCCGCAATCTCATCGAAATGGCCGCGCTGCGCGTGCCCATCGTCACCACCATCATCGGCGAGGGCGGCTCGGGCGGTGCGCTGGCCATTGCGGTGGGCGACACCGTGCTCATGCTTCAGTACGGCATCTATTCGGTCATTTCGCCTGAAGGGTGCGCGGCCATTCTCTGGAAAAGCGCCGAGAAAGCGCCTGATGCAGCCGAGACACTGGGCATTACCGCGCATCGCCTGAAAGCGCTTGGCCTCATCGATCGAATCGTCAGCGAGCCGCTGGGCGGCGCGCATCGCGATCCGCAGCAAATGGCGCAGCTGCTGCGTCGTGCCATCTCTGATGCGCTGCGCCAGCTGCAGTCCATCGATGTCAAGACACTGCTTCGCCAGCGGCACGATCGTATCCTCGCCTACGGCAAGTTCAAGGAACTGCGGCCCAGCTAAGTGCGACTGGCCCGATGACCCCTCAAGATCCGGTCGTCCAGGCGGTTCGCGATGCGCTTGCGGCGCTGCCGTCAGGCGCAACACTGGTGGTGGCCACCAGCGGTGGTGCTGATTCCACAGCTCTGCTCCACGCCTGTGCGCAGGTCTGGCCCCACGAGCAGTTGGTCGCCTGTCATGTGCACCACGGGTTGCAGCCAGCGGCCGATGCGTTTGCAGAGCACTGCGCTGCCGCTGCCCGGCAGCTCGGTGTGCGTAATGATCTGCGGCGGTTGACTGGTCGTCCGGCACGCGGCGAATCGGTCGAGGCTTGGGCGCGAGACCATCGCTATCGTTCGCTGGTGGCCTGCGCGAATCAGTTTGGCGCAGCAGCGGTGCTTACCGCGCATCATGCTGACGATCAGGCCGAAACCTTGCTGATTGGCCTTGCCCGCGGCAGCGGCCCGGACGGCTTGTCGGGCATGCAAGCCGATACGCATCGAGAGGGCGTTCGGCTGATCAGGCCTGTGTTGTCGCTGTCGCGCGCAAGCCTGGCTGATCACTGCGCGCGGCATGCGCTGGGTGTCATTCACGATCCCATGAACGACGATCCCACGCTGCTTCGTTCTGCGCTGCGTGCGCGGGTGACGCCCGCCCTGGTCGAGGTGGCGCCAGCCTTTGTTGCCAATGCCGCGCGCAGTGCCAGTCTGATCGCGGAGGCGGCCGAGCTTGCGGACGAGCTTGCGCAAATCGATCTGGTGTCGGCCAGGCATGCGGGGGGCCGATTGATGGCCTCGGCGTTGGCGGGCCTTTCGCGCGCGCGCCAGGCCAACGCGGTGCGGCACTGGTTGCGGCACTGTGGGGCGCCCGTGCCGTCGCAGGCCCGATTGTCTGCCTTGCTCGATCAGGTGTTCGCTTCGCAGTCGCCGCATGCGCTCTGGGTTCATGCAGGGTGGTGTGTGGTGCGGTATCGCGAGCGGTTGCAGGCCTTGTCGCCCGAGGCGTGGCTGCGCCCGGATCGTCCATCGCCCGATCGATGGAGCGGGCAGTGGGCAGGGCAGTCGATGCTGGATGTGCCGCAATGGGGTCTTCAACTTTCAATAGGGTCGGTGCCAGCGGCGGGTTCCGCGTTTCTGGTTGATCGCGCCCTGCTCGAGCAGGCACCCATTGAGCTTCGCGCAGCATCCGCTCGGTTGCGGGTCAGGCCTACCCCCAGGGCGCGTTCGCGCGAAGTGCGTAAGCGCTGGCAGGAACTGGGCGTGCCGCCCTGGCTTCGCAGCTGGCTGCCCGAGCTGCTGGTGGGCGGCATGTCGGTGGGCGTGGCGGGGCTGGGTGAGGTGGACCTACCGGTGGGCCAGAGTGCTGGCAAGGCGGGTTCAAACGTAGCGATATCGGTGCGCGTGGCAGCCGTGGAAGACCCTCGGTCGGACTGGCTTTTATCCTATAATTGAAGGCTTTGCGTCAGTTACGCGGCCTTGCGTCGCTTCTTTCATGGCCTTAATTGTTCACAAGTACGGCGGCACGTCGATGGGCTCGGTCGAGCGCATCAAGAACGTTGCGCAGCGGGTTGCCAAGTGGCACGCGGCGGGGCATCAAATGGTGGTGGTGCCCTCTGCCATGTCGGGCGAAACCAATCGGCTGATCGCGCTCGCCAAAGAGATTCAGGCGCAGCCCGACCCGCGCGAGCTCGACATGATTGCGTCCACCGGCGAGCAGGTCTCGGTGGGTCTTCTGTCCATGGCCCTGAACGCCATTGGCGTGCCTGCGGTCAGTTATGCGGGCTGGCAGGTTCCTGTTCGCACCGATGATGCGTTTACCAAGGCGCGCATTGAATCAATCGACGATGCGCGCGTGCGTGCCGATCTGGCGGCGGGCCGGGTGGTCATCATTACCGGCTTTCAGGGCGTTGATTCAAACGGCAACATCACCACCTTGGGCCGGGGCGGTTCCGACACCTCGGCGGTCGCGGTTGCCGCGGCCTTGCAGGCGGCCGAGTGCCTTATTTACACCGACGTTGATGGCGTCTACACCACTGACCCGCGCATCGTGCCCGAGGCCAGGCGCCTGGCTCGTGTAACGTTCGAGGAAATGCTCGAAATGGCCAGCCTGGGTTCGAAGGTGCTGCAGATTCGGTCGGTGGAATTTGCAGGCAAGTACCGGGTAAAAACGCGCGTGCTATCCAGCCTCACGCCGCCCGACATCGATCTGGCCACTGAAGCCGAGTCGGGCACCCTGATCACATTTGAGGAAGACGAACAGATGGAGAAGGCGGTCATTTCCGGTATTGCGTTCAACCGCGACGAAGCCAAGATCACGGTTACCAATGTTCCCGACCGGCCGGGCATCGCCTACCAGATCCTGGGTCCGGTGGCCGAGGCCAATATTGACGTTGACATGATCATTCAGAACGCGAGCGTGGGTGGCAACACCGACTTCTCGTTTACGGTGCATCGCAACGAATATCAAAAGGCCATCGCTGTTCTGAACGACACGGTGAAATCGCGCATTCAGGCCGGCGACATCGTGGGCGACCCCAAGATTGCCAAGGTGTCAGTGGTGGGCATTGGCATGCGCTCGCATGTGGGCAT